>Ga0065721_10048906_pt1 | contig 62324 bp, 52 predicted proteins | sample Mesricmetagenome_FD_59108 | JGI IMG/M metagenome (GOLD analysis project Ga0065721, IMG submission 59108) | Mesophilic microbial community from rice straw/compost enrichment Sample: eDNA_1 v2 (version 2) | ecosystem: Engineered > Solid waste > Grass > Composting > Bioreactor | place: USA: Davis... | reverse complement strand
AGCTCCAGAGACTTTGTCTTCTTGTTCTTCATCCCCACTGTAAATAGCAATGTGGCTAAATTTGTACACTTTATTCTTCAACAATTCCTCCCTTTTCTCACCCACTTTTAATCACACCCTTTCCCATCCGTTTCCAGGATTTGCGTTGTGTCGAAAACCTCCAGGCCCTACCGTTCGCACCACTTCAGTCGCCATGACAACGAATTTCACTTCCAACGCTTCCGAACTGCCGGGTGCCAGGTTCAGCTACATAAAGTGGCTCGCGATCATCGTGGCAGGAACTGCACTGATCGTTGCCGCGTTGTTCCTGATCCTGCCGAAGGGCGATCTGCTTTATCGCGAAAATGGAATTCTCGAAGACGCGTCGATTGTCTTCTGGATCTGCAGCTGCATTGTCTCTTTCGCCGCAGCCATACGGTTCCCGGCACGGAGCAGCCGGTTGATTTCAATCTGGACCGGTTGGATATCCGCGCTCGCTGCAATGCGCGAACTGGATCTGCACATCTGGTTGAATCCAAAAAAACTCGGCGCCTACGGCGTTCGTTATCGCATCGACTGGTGGCTGGACGGCAACGTCAGCTTCTGGCTGAAACTTGGCTGGGCCACGCTGTTCGTTCTGGCGTTTTATCTCACGTTCAACGCACCTCTCAAACTTCGAGCCAGCCTCTTCAAATTGCTCCGCCGCGGTGATGCTTTCCTCGGCGCTTTCGCCGCTGCGATCGTGTTTCTCATGTTCGGCTTTGTCATCGACGACATCCTGCGTCCGGTCCAGGTGATCCCGCTCGGCACGAAACAACTCTTTGAGGAAACGAGCGAGATGATCGGCGCCATTCTGTTCCTGTTTGCGATTCTTCTGCACTGGCGTCATCCGCTGAACGTCAGGGAAAGCTCCATCGCTGACACCGCGAACCCGACGCAGGCATCCAGATCTCCGCAGAAGGCCTGAGCCATCCGCAGCTCGACAAACTCCGGAAGAACCATTGTCGCAGAGTTCCGTTGCGTAAAAAAACGGAAGCGCGATTCCGTACCGCCTGTTTTACGAATCTGTTGTCCAAACATTGCCCCTTGTATATGTTGCGCGCTCAACTTCAGGCGAACTGGATGAAACATGGCTGAACCGATTCCTTATCTCGATTTGCCGGCGCAGATCCGCAGCGTCCGGAAAGAACTTGATGCCGCCATCGCGCGCACTCTCGACAACTGCTCCTTCTGCCTCGGACCCGACGTCGTCCAGTTCGAAAAAGATTTCGCCAAATACATCGGCACCGAACATTGCGTCGCCTACAACAGCGGCACTTCCGCACTGCACATCGCGATGATGCTGCTGGGCGTGGGACCTGGCGACGAAGTGATCACCACGCCCATGACGTTCGTGGCGACGAGCTGGGCGATCTCCTATGTCGGAGCCAAACCGGTTTACGTGGACATCGAGGACGCCACGTTCAACCTCGATCCCGCGAAGATCGAAGCGGCGATCACATCGCGCACCAAGGCAATCATGCCCGTGCACCTTTACGGACACCCATTCGATCTCGATCCCGTGCTTGCGATCGCCAAAAAGCACAACCTGCCGGTGGTCGAAGACACCGCCCAGTCGCACGGTGCGAAATACAAGGGAAAAACCGTCGGAACGTTCGGAGACATTTCCTGCTTCAGTTTCTATCCCGGAAAAAACCTTGGCGCAGCCGGCGAAGGCGGCGCTCTGTTGACCAACAACGCTGCGTTTGCCGCGCGCGCCCGTTCACTGCGCGAACACGGCTCCACGGTGCGGTACTATCATGACGAAGTTGGTTTCAACTACCGCATGGAGGGCATCCAGGGTGCCGTTCTGGGAGTGAAGCTGAAATACCTTTCGAAGTGGACTGCCGAGCGCCGTCGTGTGGCGCATCGTTATCATGAACTGCTCGCCGACACGCCTCTGCAACTGCCGCGCGAAGCCGACTACGCCGAGAGCGCGTATCACCTTTACGTCGTCCGGCATCCTCGCCGCGACGAACTGAAGAAGCATCTTGAAGAAAACAAGGTCGGATGCGCGCTGCATTATCCGTTGCCGCTGCATCTTCAGAAATGCTACGCGTCGCTGGGCCACAAAGCCGGAGACTTCCCCGTTACGGAAAAAGCCGCTCGCGAATGCCTCAGCCTGCCGATCTATCCGGAGCTGACCGACGCCCAAATCCAGCGCGTGGTGGAAGTGATCAAGCAGTTCTTTGCGAAGTAATCAGGGCAACGCCGAGGAATTGCGGGACGGGTTTTCCACCCGTTCCCTCCAAAGCGCAACCGTTTCACTGCGCAAGGCTTTGCTCGCCCACGGGTCGATGTCAAAGTCGTTTCCCAACACCTCCCGCAAGGCGTTCGCCGCGTCGATGCGAACCGCGAGCTTCGAACCTTCCAATGCGTGAAGCACCGGCCGGGGATTCTGTTTTGCAAGTTCTCGAAACAACCGCGGCAGATTCAATTCCTGCAATCCGTCGGAGGAAAGCTCTGAAATCATCTCGACGCCACGGAGCTGCTTCTCACTCTCGCCGGACTCAAGCAACGTCACAATTTCCGCCAGCTTCGCAGTCACAATCTTTCGCTCGGCCAGCTTTTCAACCGTCCGCACGATGCCTTCCTTCAACCAGGCGCCGAACTCCTCCGGCCCGACAAAACCTGTGGTTCTTTCCACTTCGATACTGCTGCCGGCAAGAATCAGAAATGTCGGAACTGCCTGAACCTTGTGGTCCGCCGTGATCTTCGCGCTCTCGTCGATGTCAATCGCTGCCTTTTCATAAGCAGCGAGACTCCGCAGAACGTTGGAATCGACGAGCGTGCTTCGCGCCATGAGTTTGCACGGACCGCACCAGCTCGCCGTGAAATACAGAAGAACCGGTCGGCCGTTGGTTTGAGCAGCCGCGAGAGATTCAATGTAATTCGTGCTCCAACCCACGGGCGTCGCCGCAACGGAAAACGAAAACAGGCTGATGAGAAGAAACAGAATCGATCTCATATCATCGCGATGGCTGTGCCGGTTCCTCCCCATGCTGAATCGGCGGCCAGAATGTCTCCCAATGAAATGGACGGCTGAACTCGCCGTAATGGCACTTCTTGCAATCGCCACCATCCAGCGGCCTGAACCGAAAATCGATGTTGATTTCCCCACGATACCGCCTCACGTGAAGACTTCCCGGTCCGTGGCAGCTTTCACAGCCGACATTTGCCAGCCGTTCCGCTCCGGGACTCCGACGGTAGCCGGATCTTTCGCCGAAACCGATCGTGTGGCAGCGAATACACTTCGGATCAGCATCCGCGCCGCGCTCAACGAGTGTGGCAAATGCGCGGGAATGCCCCGACTTCCGCCATGTCTCCGCTGCGCCCGGATGACATCCGACGCATTGTTCCGATCCCACGAATTCCGCCGTCGCCCGCAAACCGGGCACTTCGTCGTTCCCCAGCGTTTCCGGATTATCGATCTCCAACTGCGTTCGGCGAATTTCCTCGCGATACGCCCCGGCCAGCGCGCGCATCGCTTCGTCCTGCAAAATGCGATCGTGCAAAAGCATGATCCGGTTCTCGATCACTTCAGGCGCCTGCCCCGGCGACAGGCGCAGTTTCAGGATTCCAAGTGCTCGGGCTTCATTGGTCACAAAGTAAATCAGGCTTCGATTCTCCCGCCGCAATTGCTGGGCCGGTTGCCGCACCTTGCCGCCAAGAATGATTTGAACTTCATAGAACTCCTTCGCCAGTTCAGCCATCGCACCTTCATCGGCAAATGCGAGAAGAACAAGCAGATCACTTTTGGCCTGCACCTCGGGCAGCAGGCGCTGCAGTGCGGATTTCATCGAATCAACGCGCAGCCCGGAACCGGGTTCCTGAAGTCCGGACGCATCCACCACCCCGATCAATCCAATGCGAACCCCGTCCCGCTCCACAATCCTGTATGGCTCCACCACAGGTTTGCCGGTTTCGATGCTGACGACGTTTGCGCTGATCAGTGGCGTCTTTGAAATCCGTTGAAGATCCTGTAATCGAGCGGCACTCAGCCGGATTTCGCGATGACCGAGATTGAGTGCTTCAAAACCCATGGCCGCAAACGCCTGCAACATGTAGCGGTATTGAATCAGGTCAAAATCCTCCGTCCCGCCGATGGCGTCACCGATGTCCACCCGCACCCCCCGCGGTTCACCGTCCAGAACGGTTTTCATCCTCGTCAGTCCGCCAAACTGACCCACGAAACAGCCGCAAGGCTCCAGCCGTCCCTGGGTATCGCAGGTGAAAAACACCGGCAGCTCAACAATTTTTTGCGGCGCCGTCCTGCCGCAACCGGCTGAAGCCAGCAGCAACAGTCCGATGCACAGCCGGGGAATGATGATTGAAAGCAGTTGCTTCACGCCAGTTCAGTAGAGCACCGCGTAGGTGAAGACATTCACGTTCACATCCGCGGGGGAGGCGATTTCATTTCCACCGCAACAGCAGCAACCTTCCGCATTTGCGACGTCGTTCAATCCTTCCTTCGAATAGACCAGCACCAGGCGTCCGTTGATTTCGATGCCTTCGAGCATCACCTGTTTTCCATTCTTGTCGGTGAGCCGGGAAATTGAGTTCACCACGGAAAAGATCGGATGGCTCATGGGAATTTTCTGCAAGGGATTGTCAGGAAAACAGGCTTTGATCTGCTGACGAAAGGCCTTGTCCCAGGATTCATCCGAACAGCCGGGGCTGACGAGAAGAAACCCGCCCTGGGCCAGATACTTTCTCAGCTGCGTCCGCTCCTTTTCACTGAAGGAAAAACTGTCGTTGCCGGACATGACGCAAAATGGAAAGTCGAACAGCGCTTCCGCATCCAGTCGCACGGGACAGAATTTCCGGTTCACTCGCAGATTCGTGCCGCGAGCCACATCGCTCAAAAATCGATCCGAAAAGCAGACCGAAGTCTGGTTGCCTCCGTAAATGAGATTTCCACATTGGAGCTGCGTCAGGTCCGAGCTTGCCGACGACTCGGCCGCCGGTGCGGACGTTTTCGGTGTGGCTGCGCCAAGCAACGCGGCTGACATCAATACTGCAATGGCACCAATTTCACTGGCTTTCATGGCTGTTTTCTTTTGGACGTGATGCTCTTGAAATAGCTTTCCACCACGGCGCTGTACTCATCGATCCCCGCCTCCGAGGAAACCGCGCCCGATTGCCGGTCCACCGGATTGAGGTTTTTCAGAACATCTGGATTTTCTGCCGTTCCGCGAGCGTTGGCCAGCGTCGTTCCCTGTCCCTTCCCCTGTTTCGCAGAATCCCGCGCCCTGGCGCTGCTGTTCCGGGCCGAACTTTCATTTCCAAGAACCTTCAATTGCGCCCCATCGATGACAGCGTATCCGGAACTCCCCATCTGTCCTTCACCCTGGGCCATGCCCATTCCCCTTCCGGACGCCGTTCCAAACTTCCGGCTGCGCGCCATCTGCGAAAAATTGTTGCCGGGGTTCTTCTTCTGAAGAGTGAGATAGTTGTCCAGTTCGCCGGATGAGGGACAGTTCCCGCCCTGACATTCATTGAACAGTTTTTCCATCTCGGCGCGCAGTCGTTCGGCCGTTTGATAGGCCTCGTCACCCGCAGCCGCAAGCATCCGTTCAGTCGCGCGTTCCGCCAGCGGGCGCAGTCGCAATTCCTCCATTCTGTCCGCAAGATCGCGCGCACTTTTGGCCGCTTTCGGAAAAAGCTTTTCCGCCGCTTCGGCATCGTCCCTCAGTTTTTCAGTCAGTTCCCGCAACAGGCTGGCAACCCTTTTTTCCACCGCAGCGAGATCTTTCAACGCTATCTGATCCTCCCGGCTCAACGCTCCGGCGCGGTTGTACGCGGCGGCCTGGCTGACCAGTTCCTGCTGGGTTCGATAAAGCGACTCAAACTGATTGAAGTCCTTCAGCAGCTCCTGCATGACGCTCATGTCCTCAAGCGTTTGTGCAATCTCGTTTTCCGCCTCCCTGCGAACACCCTCCAGCCGGGCGACCTGTTCCTCCGAGGACTTTTTGAAATCGTCCAGCAGGTCTGGCGAAATACGCCGCGGGCCCGAGGATGGCGAACTGCGCTGCGCGATGTCGCCGGCCTGTTGGGCATTCGTCCTTGTGCTCGCCCGGATGTTCCGCGCCTGTTCCTGAAGCAGCTCCTTCAACTCCTCTTCAACGTCATACAGCGGATTGTCACGAACGAACTCATCCATGCGCCTGCTGTGCTGATTGAGGCGATGATTCAGCTCGCTCTGTTGAGCCAGCAATGCATCCAATCGCTGAACCAGTTGCTCGCGCCGGTTCGGGTTCACTTCGGCAACAGCAGCCTTCAGAGTATCGGCTGCCTCCGTGATCTGACGCTGTTTCTCGATCAACTCCTGAAGATCGGCGTTCAACTCGTCATACTTGGCCTTCGCATCCGCAATGTCGCTCTGCTCGCGAAGGAAGTTGTTGTAGTCCTCCACGCTGATGATCATCAACTCCACCGTCTGGCTCCGCGCCATGTGCGGTTCCGGGGCGGAATCGATCGCCTCGGCGAAAAGTGAAATGACGTCGCCGGGTTCAACGCCGAGTTCCGAAACGGCGACTTCCCACACATCCACCGCGTCGCGTATCACGGAATCGATCCGCTTCACCTTCGGAGCCGAATAAACCGAATTCAACGCACGATGCAGCCGAATCGTTCCGACACCATAGTCATCCGTCGTCTCCACACGTACCTTGAGCTTGAAATCCATCGCCACAAAGGCGTTTGCAGAGGGTTCCGCGATCCGCACTTCAGGCGGCAGATCGTGGGTAACCGTCAGCGCCGATTCCAGTTCCGCTGCAGAAGCCAGCCCGGTGACATCCGTCACCGTGAAGCGAAGCCTGCCCGATTCGCGCGCAATCAGGCTGCCTTCCACCTCGTTTGTGGACACGACTTTGAGCACGATGGTTTCAGGCTCTCCTTCGGCCGGGGTGAATTGCAAAGTGCCGTCGCGCAAAGGTCGATTTGATTCCAGCCGGAACTTCAGTTCGCTTCCGACAAGGGCCTGGATCGGTTTGAACGCAAATGGTTTCTCGTCCGACTTCAATCCCGTGTAGGCCGGAGAAACGATTCGCAAATGAGCCCGCTCCATTTGTGGCGTCAGGATGAGTCCGATGCGGATCTGTTTCGAAACGCTCACGTGGTTTTTGGTATGCGCGAAGACAATCAATTCGCTCCGGACCGGTTCGAGCAATTGGTCGAAGCCGGCCTTGCCCTTGCTGAACATTGGAACGGTATGAGATCGCTCAGGATGCCCCGGCTCGAATGCGGTCAGATACAGATCCTTTGGCTGATGTCCTGTCGCCTTGACGCGGATCGTAATGCCTTTTCCAAAGATGACATTGGTGCCAGAGGAGCCCGGACTTACGATTTCCAATCGCGTGAATGAATACGGCGGATGATCGCCGAACGGGTCAAAGAACCGGGCGAACTCCACCGTGCTGACACGGAAAAACGCCGCGAGCAAAATCAGGAAGCCGGCCAGAACCAGGGCTGCGCGCTTCAGGTCGCGCCGCAGGTTTTCAGTGCGTGCGAGCGGTTCGATCGGGATGTTCTTCAGATCCCTGGCGTAGTGCTCCACCGCCTGTTGCGCAAGCCGTCGTGTCTGCTCGGAAAGCTTCGGATCATCCGCCTGCATCCGAAGCTGCAGAAAGTTGATGAGGCTTGAGCCTAGAGCAGGGTGGCGGTCCTCCAGAAAACGCGCGATGTGCTCCAGCCGATTCCTCCGAACCCGCGCGAGGTACCACGCCCAGGCGCAAATCCCGGCAGTTCCTCCGATCAGGGTTAAAAGAAGAGAGAATCTCCACGCGGCACTCAGATGCAGCGCTGCATCGAAGATGAAGACGCCGACAAGAAAGATGCAGATGAATTTGATGCTGTTAAGGAGAAATCGTTTTCCAATCTCCTTCTGATGCTCGCGATCCGCAGCTTCGAGACGCTTCAGGATGTTCTCCGTTTCAGTCATCTTTTTCGCCAGCCGGCTTCATGATTACGACAACCCCCATCTTCGGCGCAGGAACCAGTCCAGGCCGAACATTACGCCGATCAGATAAAAAACCCAAGCACGGTTCCAGACCGGACGGATGCGGGTTTGCGGGGTCAGCTCCGTTTCGTCGCGATTCAGTTCGCGGATCAATCTGGAAAACTCTGTGCCATCAATAACCCGCCCCCCACTGCTTTCACACAGGCGCCTGAGACAGAGAACATCGGATGCGACCTCCGTCTCCTCCAGGTTTTCGTTGAAAACGATGAACCGCGTTTCCTGCGATGTGCCGTCGGGAAACTGAGCGACGGCCCTGTAGCGCCCCGGCTTTTCCGGCAGATACTCAGCGGAAAGGCGGCTCGAATCGGTCGGCGGCGCAGCCATGCTCACACGTCCAACCTCGCTTTCATTGAAGAAGAGGGCGACCGGAACGGTTTTCACCGACGGATCGGGCTGCCGCATTGTCAGCCGGAAATGAATCTTTTCCCCCAACTGGATGTTTGCCGAATTCGGGCGGAACGAAAACTGGCGGTTGGGAATGAAATCCCGCCCCGCCATCAACCACAACATCAGCTGGTCCCAAAACCGGTCGAACGACGAGTTCGCGCCATCGTTCTTCGTGTTCAACCCCCATCGCCAGAGCCCTTCAACCCCCAGGCTCACCACCTGCCCTCGGCCGAGCCTGCGATGCACCACTGCGGGAATGCGTCCGAACTCATTGTCGGACGAAACAGCAAGCACGCCTGTCAACGGCTGCACTTCGACCGCGGCCTTGCCCGCCAACAGTTCGGGAAGTTCCTCCAGGCTGGAACCGGAGTCATTCAACGTTCGAAATGCCGCCAACGCCTTTCCTTCCGAGGTGGGTTGGATGCGAACTCGATCCTTCACACGATCTCCCCAAAGAACCGGCGCCAGCTGATCCCCATCTTTCGATTCAAACGCCGGCCCCCGACTGAACACGATTGTACCAGCGCGTTCCTGAACGTACGCATTCAGCAGTTCGACAACTTGTGAGGCGTCCAATTCACCTGATGTCGCCCCTGCACCTGGAGGTTTCGTAAAAAGACGTTCGATGGAGCGCCCCAGCACAATGACGTCGTAAACGGCGAGTTTCTCGATTGAGGATGGAAGCTGAAAAGCGCCTGCGTTTGGATTCTTGCGAATCACCCGCTGTTTTGCGGTTCCATACTGCAGCACGGCATCCACGTCGAACTTGTCGTTCCGCATCAGGGACCGCTGCAGGAAGGTGGTGTCCCAATAAGGATCGCCTTCGAGCAGCAGCACGCGAATCTGCTGATCGATCACGTTGAGGAAGGTGATGACGCTGTTGTTCGCCGTGTCTGTCTCGTGCTCAAGCGGCCGCGAACGCACTTCATATTCAAACTGTCCCGTCTCCGGTTCCGTCACTTCGAATTCGACCGGCACCTCCAGCAGTTCTCCCGCGTTTACTGTTTTGGTTTGAACCGGTTTGCCGTGGCGCAACAGCTGGATCGCGATGTCTTCAAACTCACAGCCCACCACGCGCAAGGCAACACTGATGCGCGCCTTCTGCTTCACATAGCAATACGGCTGATAGCTGGCGATCCGGACCGCCACGTCGCGAACATTTCCCTGGCGTCCAAACGGCACCGCAAAGATCGGAGCCTGACGCATCCGCGCGGCGGCGCCTGTCGTTGCCGGATTCACCATTTCGAAATCGTGTCCGTCGGTGAGCAGGATCACGGCATTGATCGCCTCGTCCGGCCGCAGTGTGTTCAGCAATGTGGAAACGGACTGATGAAATCGCGTGGTGCGCCCGTGCGGGACCAGGTCGCTCACCGGCTTCTCCAGGAGGGTCGCGTCCTGATGAAATTCGAACAGTCGAAGACGCGGATCGTCCACCATCCCCGCAACAGTGACCACTCCGGCTTCGCGGAGGAGATTCTTTGCGGCGTCGATACGGGAGACGCCATCGAGGTCACGCTGTTTCATGCTCAGCGAGCTGTCAATTGCCACAAACGTCACGCGCTCCTGTTTCGGTGGAGTCACTTGTTCGTTGATCGAAGGCTGCAACAGCAGCGCCAGAACTGACGCGATGCCGCACAGCCGGAGCAGCAGAAGAACCGCGTTCCGCCATGGACCGACCGTCCTCCCGACACGCAGGTAAATCCAGAGTGTGCCGACACCGAGCATCAGTCCGAGCAGCAGAATCAGCGGCTCCGGCAGAAGCGGATCGAACACAAGCTCAGCTGACAAAATCAGGTTCATGCCGGCTTCCTCCGGATCAACCATTGAAATCCGCTTTCCAGGAGAAGCACACAGCAGGCAGCGAGAAGAAACCAATGGAAAATGGGGCGGCCCTTCGCGAGCTGCTCGTAATCCTCACTTCCACTCACGAAAAAGGCCTGGCGATTCGCGGCAAATTCCTTCGGCAACGCCGCGCGATCCATCGGACGCAGATCCGCTTCTTCAGCGCTGGGATTTACTCCGAAGGCGTATAACGGACGCTGTGACCCGATCCTGTAGAACCCCAGTTCCTGCGCGGGAAAACTGATCGTGCAACGTTCGCCGACCAGGTCGCGTTTCGGCAGGATGCTCTTTCCTGAGGGACTGCGCAGATCGTGCTGAACCTCGCTCCGCCAGATTTCTGTTTGCAATGTTTCGCCCACCGTGAAGGTGACCGGCGCCGGCGTTTCAACCGACAGCTCCCGCACGAGTTCCTGCATCCATGCCGGAAACAACCGTTGTCGCGCCAGATTGCTTGCCGATTCTGCGACTGAAAAATTCAAGAGCAACGCCGTCCCAAGACCATGATTCATTTCCGCCATGGCCGGGGTTCCGTCGGAATAGGTCAGCAACACTCCACCCGCAGCTGTCGCTCCTGCCTGGTAGTAATCGTAGAATTCAAGCAGGGCGAGATTCTGCCGGGCGGTTCCCTTGAACAACTTCAGAAAGCGCGATTTGAAATCGCCGCGCGCAATCTGCTGGGCGCCGGAAACAACGTTCGTTGCGGAATGTTTTCGGGCGATCCGCATGGGCAATGTCTCACGCCCGATCTGATTCTCCAGCAGCGCCAGGCTCGCCTTGTCGTCGGTGCCGTCCATGAAATAAACCAGGCCGCCGCCGCGCAAAAGAAACTGCGCCACCGCCTCAACGGCGGATGCCTGAAGCGGCTTCGACCGGGTGATGAACAGCTTTCGTATGCCAGCCAGACGGGTGGACGACAGTTCTTCCGATGGAATGATCCGGGGAAGCAACGGTCCCGCCTCATTTTCGAATGGATTCAGTGCAATCCTGAGAAAATAGGCCGGGGCATTCATCGCCGGATCATCGGAGACGATCAGAACCTCCTCCTTTTCCTGAACCTTGAAGGCGAAATGAAACGCATTGTCCGCGGCCAGGGCATCTGAAGGCAATCGCACTTCGCACAGATGCAGCCCCGGACCGCCAGCCATCACGGGCATTGAAACACGGGATTCCGACCACGACGCAATCGAGACATCCTGATCCGTTCCCGGACGTCCATCCACTGTTACTGTCACACGACCGTCGAAAGGTTCCTCTGAAAAATTCCCGATTGTGACATCGAGCATCAGGATTTCGCCGGAGAGAATGATGTGCTCCGAAAGACGGGCGTCCATCACGGCTCGATTCGCGAGATGCCTTGGCCCGACGGGAACGAAAAACAGCTTTGCCTCCGCAGGCAGCGATTCAAAACTGACGCTGGACCAGTTCTTCCGCTGAAAATCGGATATGAAATACACTTCGCAGGCACCCTGTTCCTTCGCGAGCAGACGCGCGGCGAACTGATTCGCGCGGTTGACATCAGCACGCGTGAACCCCGGCCCCAGCTGGCGCAAATACCGCCGCGCTTCGCCATGATCCTTCGAGAATGTCACGAAACAGCTTGAGGAAGCGGATCCCAACAGAACGATGTTCACGAGATCGTCAGAGCTGAGCGAATCCAGGAGCTTCAGGGCTTCATGAACGCCTCGCTCTCGCGAACTTGCCCCATCGCCCGTGTGTTCCATGCTCAACGAATGATCCAGAACAATCAGAACCCGGCGAGACGCCTGTTCCGACGGCGTTCCGCCGAACCTGGGCAGGACGGGCTGAAGAAAAGCAAAGAGCAGCAGGAGAAGCAGAAGCGTTCGCAGCGCAATCAGAATCCAATGACGCCAGCGATTCAGCCGGGAGCGATGCGCCAGCGTCCGTCGGATGAGTTCCACGGATGGAAAACGGAGATGACGCGGAAAGCTCCGGTTCAACAGATGGATCACAACCGGCAGCGCAAGCAGCGGCAGCAATGCTCCTATCAAGGCGGGACTGAGAAAGGACATCAGCGCACCCCCAGGGTGTTCTCGCCACGAAACCCGAGATACGCCTCAATGGCGCTCAAATATGGCGTTTTTGTATTCACCACCGTGTGACTGATCTGCCGTCCGCTGGCTTCCCGTGCCAGGCGGTCGATGTGTTCCCGGACGGTCCTTGAGTAAGCCAACCGGATCTCATCGGGTTCCACCTCCACAATCTCTTCGGTTTCCATGTCCTGGAATCGCGCGCTGTTCACGCTCGGCAGATCCAGTTCATCGGGATGGACCACATGCAACAGCAGGATTTCAAATCGGCGATGCAGAAACTGGCTCAATGCGTCGAGCAGTTGATCGTGGTCGTCCCAGAAATCGGAAAGAATCACGAGCCGTCCGCGTTTTCGAAAAACTCCATTGCATTCCGCCAACGCACTCGCCACCCCCGTTGTGGAAGAAGGCTTCACCGCCTCCAGCTTGGAGACCATCCGGTGCAGGTGCCGCACAGTGCCGCCTGCGGGAATGTAATCCTTCAACGCATCGGCGAAGAGCCCGAGGGCAGCCTTGTCGCCCTGACGGATCATCAGATACGACAGCGCGGCGGCAATCTTCGCGGCAAGGACAAACTTCGATTCACCCGAGTTCCCGCGATAATTCATCGAGTTGCTGGTATCGACGAGCAAATACACCGACATGTCTGTCTCGGCCTGAAACTGACGCACAAACAGGCGGCGGGTTCTTCCCCAGACACGCCAGTCAATCCGGCTGATCTCGTCCCCCGCAACATATTGCTTGTAGTCGGTGAACTCGACCGATGCACCATGACGCGGAGATTTGTGTCGGCCGATGAAATACCCCTCCACCGTGGCGCGCGCAAAAAGCAGGAGGTTTTTGAAACGTTCCAGTTCCGCCGGATTCAGAAGCGATTTTGGAATGGGCGGAGGAAGGGATTTGAAAACGCGGGCATACTGCTGCAGCCGTTCCGAACCCGGCAGGCGCGGCGGAACGGCGGCTCCGTCACCGCCGGACAGCGGGGGCGGCATCGATTTGCCGATCACTGGTGGAACCCGCCGTTGAGTGCTCATGACACGATTCGAACCTCACTGATAAGCGGCCTCGCGAACCTCCGAAAGGACGCTGTGAACGACATCGCGTGATTTCTTCCCCGCACCGGTCGCGCGATAGTTCGTGATCACACGATGTTGCAACACATGAGGCGCGATGTCGCGCACGTCTGAGGTCTCCGGACTGATCCGTCCATTCAGCAACGCCAGGGCCTTGGCACCCATGATGAGGTATTGCGATGCTCGCGGTCCCGCTCCCCAATCGACATAATCCCGCACCGCGGGAATCGCGTTCTGCGCCGGACGTGTCGCCGCGGCAAGCGTCACGGCGTAATCAATCACGTGATCCGAAACCGGAGCCGCCAGGATGAGTTTCTGCACTTTCAACAACTCCTCCGCCGTGATCGTGGCGGTCAGACGCGGCAACTCCTGAAGAGTGGTGCGTTTCACGATCTCGATCTCCTCCTGCTTCGACGGGTAATCGAGGTAAAGCGAGAACATGAAGCGGTCCAGCTGCGCCTCCGGCAAGGGATAGGTGCCTTCCTGCTCGATCGGATTCTGTGTCGCAACGACGAGGAACGGATCTGGCAACGCATGCGTCTGTCCTCCGATGGTGACACGATGTTCCTGCATCGCTTCGAGCAACGCAGCCTGTGTTCGCGGCGGTGTGCGGTTGATTTCGTCGGCGAGAACGAGGTTCGCAAAGATGGGGCCGCGTTTGTACTCGAACTCGAGGCGCCCTTCCCGCTCCTGAAGCACTTCGGATCCGATGATGTCCGCCGGCATGAGATCGGGCGTGAATTGAACCCGCCGGAAGCTCAACTGGAGCACCTCCGATAGCGTCCGCACAATGAGTGTTTTGGCAAGGCCGGGAACGCCAATCAGAAGGCAATGTCCCCGGGCAAAAAGGCTCGCGAGCAACAGTAGAACAATTCGATCCTGGCCCACGATCACCTTGTTCAGTTCCTGTGTGATGCGGCGATAAAGCGCGCCTACCTCCTCCGGCGAAATGTCGTTCATGTGTCCTTGTATGCTTTGCTGCAAAGCTGTCGCGATTATTCGACAGCGAAGCGATGGGAGTCAATTCAGATGAATCGACCGGCGCAGAATCGCGTTGTGCATATCCCTTTCTTGCGCGGGTTCCGCTTCCGACAGTAACGTTGCTTCATGTCGCATGCGGACTTTGTTCATCTTCACCTGCACACCGAGTATTCACTGCTCGATGGTGCCTGCCGGCTTGACCGGTTGATGGAGAAGGCCCACGCGCTGAAGTTCCCCGCCCTTTCGATCACGGACCACGGCGTCATGTACGGTGTGATCGACTTTTACAAGATGGCCCGGGAAAAGGGCATCAAGCCGATCATCGGCTGCGAGGTCTATGTCGCTCCGGGAAGCCGGCACGAAAAGAAATCCGCGACAGGCGGGCGCGACGTTTACAATCACCTCGTGCTGCTCGCCAGGGATGAAGCGGGTTACAAAAATCTGATCAAACTCACCACCGCGGCGCACCTGGAGGGCTATTACTACAAACCGCGCATCGACAAGGAGCTTCTCACGCAATGCAAGGATGGACTGATTGCACTTTCCGGCTGCCTCGCCAGCGAGATTCCGGAAGCGATCATGAAGGACCAGCTGCCGCGCGCGAAAGAGGCAATCGACTGGTTCAAGCAGACGTTCGGTCCCGAGAATTTCTATCTCGAACTTCAGAATCACAACATTCCCGAGCAGGCAAAGGTCAACCGGCAGTTGATTCCCTGGGCGAAGGAATTCGGGCTGAAGCTCGTCGCAACGAACGATGTTCATTACATCGAGAAAAGCCATTCCCACGCTCACGATTGCCTGATCTGCATCGGCACGCAGACGCAGCTCGCGGACACGAAGCGGATGAAATATGTCGAGGAGCAGTTTTATCTGCGCTCGGCGGAGGAGATGAAGGCGCGGTTTGCCGAAGTTCCCGACGCGGTGAAGAACACCCTCGAAGTTGCCGAGAAATGCAACGTCGAGATCGAGTTCGGTAAGCTGCACTATCCTGTCTTCAATCCACCCGAAAACTTCACGCGCGAAGGTTATTTGCGCCACCTGCTCGCCGACGGTCTGCGCAAGCGCTACGGACTGCATGTTCGCGCGGAAGGCCAGGAATACATCGTCGAAGGCATCGACGATCCGAAGCGGCTGCCGACGTATAGAGCACCGGAAAACGCGCCGGATGGTCCTTCCGACATCAACGATCCAGCCGTTGCGGCCGCAATCAAAACGATCATCGACCGTCTTCAGATCGAGCTGAAGGTGATCGAGAAAACCGGGTTCATCAGTTACTTCCTGATCGTCGCCGACTTCGTCCAATACGGGCGCAGCATGGGCATTTCGTGCGTCGCGCGCGGATCTGCCGCAGGTTCGCTCGTCACCTATCTGCTGGAAATCGCGAACGTCGATCCGATCCGCTACGGACTTCTTTTCGAACGATTCCTCAACCCTGAACGCGTCAATCCACCCGATATCGACATCGACTTCGCCGACGATCGTCGCGCGGACGTGATCGAATACGTGCGCAAGAAATATGGTCGCGACGCCGTGGCGCAGATCATCACATTCGGCACGATGGGTGCAAAGTCCGTGGTGCGCGACGTCGGCCGTGTGATGGGCCTGAGCTACAGTGATTGTGACCGGCTAGCGAAGATGATTCCGAACGAGCTGAAGATGGATCTGGCGAAGGCGCTCAAGCAATCGCCGGATCTCAAGCAGGCTTACGACACTGAGGAGGTCACGCGCGAACTGATCGACACCGCGTTCGTGCTGGAAGACCTCACGCGCAACTCCAGCGTCCACGCGGCGGGCGTGGTGATCGGCGACCAGCCGCTTGTGAACGTTCTCCCGCTCAAGCAGGACGAGGACGGCACGATCGTCACGCAATACGCGATGAATCCAGTGGGCGAACTCGGCCTGCTGAAAATGGATTTCCTCGGGCTGAAGACGCTGACAGTGATTCGCAACACCTGCGAAATGGTGAAGCAAACCCAGGGAATTGAGATTCCCATCGACCGGTTGCCGCTTGATGACAAAAAAACTTACGACCTGTTGAACCGCGCGGAAACACTCGGAGTGTTCCAGCTGGAATCCGGCGGCATGCGCGATCTTTGCCGGAAGTTTCAAATCGCCAGCGTGGAACACATCACCGCGCTCGTTTCCCTCTATCGTCCGGGCCCGATGGATCTTATTCCGGAATTCATCAAGCGCCGTCATGGCGAGGTAAAGGTGGAATACGAACATCCGTTGCTTGAGCCGGTCTCGAAGGAGACCTACGGCATTCTCATCTACCAGGAGCAGGTGATGCAGGCGACGCAATATCTTGCCGGCTACACGCTCGGCGGCGCGGATTTGCTGCGTCGCGCGATGGGCAAGAAGAAGGTTGAGGAAATGGCGAAGCAACGCGCCACATTCGTCAAAGGCTGCAAGGAGAAGAACAACATTCCTGAGGCGAAGGCGAACCAGATCTTTGACCTGCTCGAAAAGTTTGCGGGCTACGGTTTCAACAAATCGCACGCAGCCGCCTACGCGATCGTGGCGTATCAGACGGCGTATCTGAAGGCGAACTACCCGGTCGAGTTCTACTGCGCGATGATGACGAACGACATGTCCGACACCGCGAAGCTGAGCGAATACATCGCCGAAGCGCGCAGCGTTGGAATCGATGTCTTCGGACCGGACGTGAACGAAAGCTCCGTTTACTTCGCGCCGGCAGTGGAAACACAGGCGTCCCGTTCAGACGAAACCAAACAACAACAGACAGGCGGGGCCTCTGCGCCTCAACGCATTCGCTTCGGTCTCGCGGCGATCAAGGGCGTTGGGGAAGTCGCGGTGCAGAGCATCCTGAAAGCGCGCGAACAGGGCGGAAAATTCAACTCGCTTGCCGACATGTGCGAACGTGTCGATGGCCGCACCGTGAATCGCAAGGTTCTAGAAGCGCTGATCAAATCCGGCGCCTGCGATTGTTTCAAACAATCACGCGCCTCGCTCTTCGCACAGATCGATCGCACGCTGGCACGCGCGGCGAGCATCATTTCGGATCGTCAACGCGGGCAAAGTTCCTTGTTCGGAACCTTCGAAGAAACGGCGGTCCCGAAACATGACGGCGCCATCAATCTTCCGGAATGGCCCCAGCACGAGCTGCTCGCGCATGAAAAGGAATTGCTCGGATTTTACGTCACGGGCCACCCGCTGACGCCATTCGCTCCGATTCTGGAAAAGTTTTCTCTGGCCAACACAGCCAAACTGGCGGAGCTGCCGAATCGCAGCATGACCCGGATCGGGGGCATGATTTCCGCAGTGCAGCAGGGTGTTTCAAAGAAGAGCGGCAAACCTTACGCAATGCTGACACTGGAGGATCTGGAAGGTTCTGTTCAGATCCTCTGCATGAACGAAAACTACGACAAATATCGCGATCTGTTCGTCACAAACAAGGCGGTGCTGGTGATCGGAGAAGTGACCACCGGCGATGAAAAGCCAAAGATTTTCCCGCAGGAAATCATGCCGCTTGAGAATGCGCCCCGGAAATTCACGAAGCAGATTCGGTTGCGCTTGAGTGCGGTGCATCTGACCGCCGAAAACCTCGAATGGCTGCGCGATTTCATGATGGCGAATCCCGGCAAATGCGAGGTCTTCCTTCGCCTGGAACATCCTTCCGGCGGTTTCGTTTACATCGAACCTCACGAACGCTATCGCGTTGCTCCCGGCGTTGAGTTTCAGCAAACCATCGATGAAAAATTCGGCGCAGGAACGTACTTTCCGGTCGTGGACACGTCATTGCCCGAAAAGACCCAGCGCCGATGGGAACGCAGACCGGAGATGGCTTCTTCCGAAAGTTAAATCGGTCCTGACCTGTTGCAAAACACGGCTGCTCAACATCTCGCACCACGCAAAAAAAACCGGGCCAATCAACCAGGGGGTGGCTGAGAGGCCCGGGGAATTTTCGAATACGGTACATCAGCAGGATTTCGGAGCTTTCAGCGTTGAACGTGTACCTCGAACACCGCTGAAATTTAAATCTGGTTCAAAGAGCGCGCACCGGTTCCCCGTATGGGTTCGTGTGCTCGCGGAAAGTAAATCACTTCGGCTTAATTTCCGTCAAACAACGACAATTGAACATTATTGGCTTTTCCCCACCTGAAATTGCTCTTCTCCTTTTCTCGAAGGTACGAAAAACATCAGCGATCATTCAGAATCCGGCGGGCGAAATACTCGACGGACATTGCTGTTTACACGGATTACTTCATTGCTAGAGTCTGGTTCAGATTTAAAGTGAGTCACCCATGAAAAAAGTCGAAGCGATCATCAAGCCGTTCAAACTCGAGGACGTCAAAGAAGCGCTCGCTGCCATCGGAGTGGAGGGGATGACCGTGACCGAAGTCAAAGGCTTCGGTCGCCAGAAAGGCCATACCGAGATTTACCGCGGCAGCGAATACACCGTTGATTTCCTGCCCAAGCTGAAAATAGAAGCCGTTCTCCCGGCATCGCGCATCGAAGCCGCGGTTGAAGCAATCGTTCGCGCTGCCAAAACCGGCAAGATCGGCGACGGAAAAGTGTTCGTGAGCCCGATCGACACTGCGATTCGAATTCGGACGGAAGAAACCGGCGACGCCGCGGTCTGAATCGAATTATCGGATTCTGAACACACTTTTTGGAAGGACTACGGTCTGAAATTTTCAGGCATCAACAGACAAACAACCCGGCTCGATTCCGACACGCGAAAACGCACTGAAAGCCCCGATTTTATTGAGGGAAATTCCGTTGTGAATAACTCGTGAATAAGAGTTAATATGTTGTCCTCGTAAGTTACTCCACCATTGAATAGAAACTCTGCCTGCCGAATTCTTCCACGGCATTGTCGCAGTGCACCGAGCGGAAACGAAAAAGTTGAGAGCAGCATCGTCTTCGCAACCGGTTTCACAACAAGCACTTAGACAAGCAGGAGTGAACGGCGAGAGAATGTGAAGATGAGCAGAGAAATGATTTTGTTGGCGGGAATCTGGTTAGCTGTTACAAGCATCTCCCGGAACGTGTGTAACGGGCGTGTGACGAAGCTAGGTGAATAAAATGCCCGGAAAACGGGCTGTTCAGGACAAAAAATGCAAGCTTCCGCTCAAACTCTTTGGGGCCAGGCACAGGAACAACTTCGTTCCATGCTGAGCGCGGACACCTATAATCTCTGGTTCGCGCCGCTCTCCATTCAATCGCTCGATGCCGAGAGCATCACACTCGAAGTGGCGAACGATTTTTGCGAGGTCTGGCTCAAGGACAACTACATCGGACTCCTCCAGGAAGTCATCGCCATAGCAGCCGGTCGCCCGTTGCAGGTGAAGTTCAAAGTCGGCCCAGCCAATCCTGTTTCGACTCCAGCCGCGCCCGCTCTCGCCGAACCGGCGCCGGCACGCGCCAAGAACAGTAGCCACGACAAAAACAGCTCCCACATCGGCGAACTGAATTTCAACCCGAAGAACACCTTCGACACGTTTGTCGTCGGGAACAACAACAACTTCGCTTACGCCGCCGCGCTTGCCGTCGCCCAGGCACCGGGAAAATCCTACAACCCGCTTTTCCTCTACGGCGGTGTCGGTCTGGGAAAAACGCATCTTCTGCATGCCATCGGGCAGCACGTCGGAACCAACAAGAAAGGCGCCCGCGTTGCCTACGTTTCATCGGAAAAATTCACCAACGAATACATCGACGCGATTCAGAACAATCAGCTCGCAAAGTTCAGGAAGAAATACCGGCAGACCGATGTGTTGCTGATCGACGACATCCAGTTTCTCGCCGGCAAGGAACGGATTCAGGAGGAATTCTTCCACACCTTCAACGCGCTGCACGAATCTCACAAACAGATCGTCCTGACCTGCGACCGCCCCGCGAGCGAAATCCAGAACCTCGAGCATCGCCTGGTCTCCCGCTTTGAATGGGGGCTGGTCACCGATCTTCAACCACCGGATGTGGAAATGCGCCTCGCCATTCTGAAAAAGAAAGCGCAATCGATGGGCGTGGTACTGCCCGAGGAGATCATGAACTTCCTCGCCAACCGCATCCGCACCAACATCCGCCGCCTCGAAGGCGCACTCATCCGCGTCGCCTCCTATGCATCGCTCACAGGCAAAAAACTGACGCTGGAAATCGTCGAGAGTCTGCTGCGCGAAATCCTTCATGAGGAAGGCCGTTTCTCAATCAGCATCGAGTCGATTCAGAAGAAGGTTGCCGAACATTTTGACATCCGCCTGGCCGACATGACGAGCAAGCGACGTCCGGAAAACATCGCCTTCCCGCGCCAGGTCGCAATGTTCCTTTCGCGTCAGATGACCGAAAGCTCCCTCAGTGCGATTGGAGAAGCATTCGGCGGCCGCGACCACGGGACTGTTCTCCACGCATGCCGTCTTGTGAAAGACCGGATGGAAGTGGATCCGAGCATCCGACAGGTCGTGAGCCTGCTGGAGAAGCAGCTTACGCGCTAAACAGTGCGTGTTTTGCGTTCCGCGTTACGCGTTCCACTTCTTCCGGAACCCGGAACAGAAAACGCCGAACTCAAAACATTCCCCGCATGCCCGCGATTCAAGTTCACGGACTGACCAAAACATTTCGGACTTACAAGAAGCAGCCGGGGTTTTCCGGCGCCATCAAAGGCCTTTTCCGGCGCACCTACGAACAGACCGTTGCCGTAAAGGACATTCAGTTCAGCATTGAGCCGGGCGAACTCGTCGGTTTTCTCGGCCCCAACGGCGCCGGCAAGACCACCACGCTCAAGATGCTTGCCGGCCTGCTTTATCCCAGCAGCGGCTCCGCAACCGTCCTCGGCTACACCCCGTGGGAACGTCACGATGGCTATCGCCGCCAGTTCGCACTTCTACTCGGCCAGAAGAACCAGCTTTGGTGGGATCTCCCTGCCCGTGAATCACTGGAACTGAACGCGAAAATCTACGCCATCGATGACCACACTTTCGAACGAACGGTTGCCGAGATGACCGAGCTTCTCGGTGTTCGCGACAAGCTGAACGTCGCCGTCCGCGAACTTTCCCTCGGCGAACGAATGAAAATGGAGCTGATCGCCGCCCTGCTGCATCGCCCCAAAATCCTTTTCCTCGACGAACCCACCATCGGCCTCGATGTGGTTTCGCAGAAAACCGTCCGTGAATTTCTCCGCGAACATAATCGACGGGAAAAAACCACCATCCTGCTCACGAGCCATTACATGGCCGACATTCAGGAACTGTGCGAGCGGGTCATCATCATCGACAAGGGAGCGATTTCATTCGACGGCAAATTGAGCGAAGTGGTGGATCGCTTTGCCGACTTCAAATTGATCACGATTCATTGCGAAGGAACAATCGATTGCTCGGGCGATCAACTGGTGAAGTATGGCGAAGTGGTCGAACAGAATCCCGGCAGCGTGACACTCAAGGTGAAGCGCGATCGCGTCATCCCCGTCTGCAAAGCCCTGCTGGACGAATTGCCGGTCAGCGACATCGACATTCAGGAAGTGCCCATCGAAGACGTCATCCGCCGCATCTTCGCCCGCTGAAAACTTCTAAAACGCCGCGATTAGTTCAAAAACGTTCGATTCGCGGAGTATTCATCCCCTCTCCCACTCACCCACCCACCGGCTCACCGACTCACACTCAGGCCGGATCAATCTCAAACCCCATCTTTCGAAACCGCTGCAGCTTGTAAATCAGCGCCCGCCGACTGATTCCCAGCGCCTTTGCCGTTTCAGTCCGATTGAAGTCGTGCTGTTTCAGCGCCTGAAGAATCGCCTGCCGCTCGATTTCCTCCAACTGACGCGCATCGCTTGGCATGGACGGCATTGCCTCCCGGGCCGCGTCGCGGACTTTCGTCGGCAGATGTTCCGGAAGGATCAGCTCGCTTCGCGACAGCAACACGGCCCGTTCCATTGCATTTCGGAGCTCGCGGACATTCCCCGGCCAGGGGTAATGCTCCAGACATTCTCCCACCGACTCAGAAAACCGCGCCCTGCCCTTTGCAAACTCGGCGATGAAATGACTCGCCAACGGAAGAATGTCCTCTCGTCTTTCACGCAGCGGCGGGAGATTCAATTCCACAACATTCAACCGATAGAAAAGGTCCTCGCGAAACTTGCCCGCCTTCACCAGCTCTTCGAGATTCCGGTTTGTCGCCGTGAGCAGCCGCGCGTTGGTCTTGATTTCACGATTGGACCCGACGCGTTGAAACGTGCCGTTCTGCGTCACACGCAACAATTTCGCCTGCAACTGCGGCGACATCTCTCCAATCTCATCCAGAAAAATGGTCCCGTTGTTCGCTTCTTCGAACCGCCCGATGCGCGTCGCGTGCGCGCCGGTGAACGCCCCCTTCTCATGGCCGAACAACTCGCTTTCCAGCAGTGTCTCAGGGATCGCCGCGCAGTTCACCTTCACCATCGGTCCCTTCGCCCGGTCGCTCCACAGATGAACCACATCGGCCAGCACCTCCTTGCCGACACCGCTTTCTCCCGTGATCAACACCCGTGTGTCCGACACTGCGATCAGTGACGCATCGCGAAACACCGCCTGGGTCAACGGACTCTTTGCAACGACATAGTCCGGAAGCTGTTTGTCCTCGTTGTATTTCAGCGAAATCGACTCGGCAACACCGGTGGCCTGTTGCACGGAAACAAGCAGCTCGTCGAGATCAATCGGCTTCGCAAGGTAGTTCAAGGCACCATCGCGCATTGCGGCGACGGCGTCTTTCACATCGGTAAAGGCAGTAACGAGAAGTACCGGCAGCGTCGCATATTCCTTGCGTGCCCTGCGCAACGTTTCCAATCCCGACAATCCCGGCATCCGGACATCGGAAATCATCATGTCGTATCGCCCCGCACGCAGCTTTTCCAACGCCTTCTCGCCGGAATCTGCGGTGTCGGTTTCGAATCCCTGCGTCTGGAGAAACGACGTCAGCAGACTGCGTTGACCGGGATCGTCATCAACGATCAGGATGCGAACACTCTCAGAATGGATGCTGCGACTTTCAGCCACGCTTGGAACCTAGCGAAGCGCGCCGGAGCTATCAAGACATGCCGCCGGGCCGATGGAATGCACTTGCCCTCCGGTCCAGTTACACGCGCATCTTCTTCAGGAGGAAAACACCCTCTTCGCCGGACCGGGTAATCCAACTTCCCTCAATCTCCAGCCCATTTTTGCACATCAACGTTTCAAGGAGTGCCGGCGTGTAGCGATACGAGAAAAAGAGCCGGATCGTTTCACCGTTTTGAAACATGAGTTCGTCTGACCCCAGTTTGATTCGCCGCGTCCGCCGAAACCAGAAACGCGCGACCACACGCTTCAATCCGTGCCCTGATGAATCCGGCTCAATTGCAAAGCGCAACTCGCCATCCTCACGCTCCACACCAAGATCCAGGAGGAATGTCAAAAGCCAGTCACTGGTTAGCGCATTGTCATATTGCGGAAGAATCTTTTGCACTCCGGTTTCATAATCCTCGCCCGGCGCAAGATTCGCGCTGAACAGAAGAAATTCATCCGGTTTCAAGAGGCTGGACAACTTCGGCACGATCGTGTCCGGCTCGAAGTTGGGAATCATGCCGAAGAACGTGTAAACGCCGACGCCCTTCGTTTGAAACACCGTAGCCAGATTTGCTTCGGAGCTGAGATCACAGACACTTGGAAGACAGTTCTGAACGGGAACTACACCCACCGCGGTTTTCCGTGCGACCAGCACCATGGCGGTGCTGACATCCGAAGGCGTGTAAAAGAGTTCACGGCCGGGCTGTTTCAGAATCGAAAGAAAACGCGTGTCCTTCTGACCGCCTCCGCAGCCGAGGCCCACCAGATGGATCGAATGATCGTCCAGCCGCCGCGCCGCTTCGTGAAACGCAGCCTCATAAATTGCAGCACAGTCCGGATCCTTGCGGGATGGCGAAATAGCCTGATGCAGCTCCAGCCATTTCTGGGTTTGCTTGACGCTGTCGTAGTGAAACTTGTGGTTGATCTGTCTCGATTCCAACGATTCCAACAGGTCACGGCGGAGCTGATCCGGAAACTGGCTTGGCCAAATCTGAACAGTTGCAGGTGAAGACATCGGCTCTTTGTCGCCTGAACTCGTGCTGGAAACAAGCCGACAAAATCTTTCAGGGAACCGTCGCAAGGCTTCTGTAATCTCCTCTCCCCTGTTTTGCGGATGGTAGGGATTACATCGCGTTGACTTGTAAAAATCGCGCGGCCATATTCGCGCCATGGACCTCGACATTTCTCATCTCCTGGAGCATTGGGACTACAAACCAGGTCAGGTCGTTGTTCGAAAATTCAAGGGCCGTGATGGTGTCGAGAAGATCCAGCTCCGTGTCGATCTTGGAGTGCTTCAAATGAATGCCGAGGGAAGGCCCGACGGCAAACAACCGTTCGGTCATCCGTCATTGTTCGAATTTTATCAGACCAAGCTTTATCAGCATCTCGCAGACAACGACGGCAGCGACGAGAATTTCAAATTGAAGGCGGAAGACTGCTCCAAACTGCAGCTTGAGTCGCTCCAGTATCACCATCGTTACATTTGCCAGCTCCAGCTGGGGGACTACGCTGCCGTGATGCGGGACACGGAACGAAACCTCGCCGTGTATGAGTTCGTCAGCAAACACGCCGAATCCGAGGAACTCGCGTGGTCGCTCAAACAGTTCCAACCTCAGCTGCTCATGATCCAAACCCGTGCCGAGGCCATGGAATCGCTCGAAGCCGGTGACTACGCGATTGCCATTCAGCAGGTGGAGGATGGAATCGAAGCGATCCGCAATTTCTTCAAAGAACAGGCGCGACACGACCTCATCGAACAGAGCGGGGAAATTCAGTCTTTGGAAGCCTGGCTTGCCGAAATTCAGGCCAATCGCCCGTTGTCAGCTCGCGAAAAGCTGGAACGAGCACTCAGCGAAGCCGTGAAACGGGAGGATTACGAAAGAGCCGCCCAGGTCCGCGATGCGCTGAAAAATCTCGAAGCCGAGGAGAAATAATCCCGTTCACGCCCGTCCACGCCTGCCCTAAGCCGACGACTGAGGAAACCGGACGTAAAGCAGGTAGTAGATCAGCACCCCGGTTACGGAGACATACATCCAGATCGGCCACGTCCATCGCGCCACTTTTTTGTGCTTTTCCAGATTTCCTGTTAACGCACGAAACAGCGTCAGAATCACCAGCGGCACGATGACGATCGCCGCCACCAGGTGAGTGAAAAGAATCACCAGATAGTAGGGACGAAACCAGGCCGGGTTCTGAAAGCTCGTGTGCGCGTTTCCGTGCGTCTGCTTCATCCAGATGTGATAAGTGACGTAACACGCCAGGAACAGCAGCGAAGTGAAACACGCGGCAATCATCGTATTTCCATGCGCAGTCCGCCGTCCCTTCCGGATAAAAATGTAACCGATCGTCAGCAGAACCGCGCTGCAGCCGTTGAGAACGGCGTTGATGGGCGGGAGATCAGCGGGAGTCATCGTTCGCGCTCCAACTGTCTGACAAGCTCAAGCAACTGTTGTTTGGAACTGTTCCAGTCCACCCCTTCGCCCCCGGTTTCGAAGATGCCGCGCAGCTTTCCGTTCCCGTCCACCACCACAAAAATCGTGCTATGAATGAACAGGTCGTCTGCCGATTCGCGTTCCTCCGGCTTCTTTTCAACAGCTGCGAGCTTCAGGCCTTCAATTGCCGCGCGCGCCAGTTGCGGCTTGCTGCCGGTGAGAAACATCCAGCGATTTGTGTCCGCGCCAAAACGTTCCGCATACGTGAGAAGCACTTCCGGAACATCGAAATCGGGATCCGTGGTCAGTGAAACCAGCTTCACGCCGCTTTCGCTGCCTAGTGAATCCTGCAGCTCCTTCATCTGCCGCGTCATTCTCGCGCACGGCCCGGGACAACGGGTGAAGATGATGTCCGCGATCCACACCTTGCCGGACAGATCAGCAAGCGAAACGGACGCGCCGTGCTGATTCGTCAGGGTGAAGTCAACCACCTGTCCGTAGTCGGGAATGTTGGGACGCACCTGAGTCGCTGCCCGACGAAGCTGCGTCATGAACATCACGACCGCGAGCGTCAGGACAACCAACGTCAGACCAAGAAAAATGGTCCAGGGAAATCTTCTGCGGGACTCGTTCACTTACTCGAAGCTTGTCGCCGCGCCGCTCTTGGACTCCAGCCATTTGTCATAATCTTCCTGGCTGTCCACAACGATGAATCCCTGAGCCATGTTCGCGTGACCGTTTCCACAAAGCTGGGCGCAGAAAACCTGATAACGTCCTTCGCGGATCGGCTTGAACCACATTGGAACGCGCATGCCGGGGATCGCATCCTGCGCCGCGCGCATCGCCGGAATCTTGAATGAGTGGATCACATCCTTGGAGCTGACATAAGTGATCACCGGCTTGTTCACGGGAACGTGAATCTCGTTCAGCACCTGCACATCGTCCTTGCCGTTCGGGTCATTCGGATCGACGCCGAACACATTGTCGCCAGCAACATACTTCATGTCCTGCTGACCCATGATGCCATCGGGACCGGCATAGCGGGCATTCCAGGCAAACTGCTGGCCCACCACCTGAATCACGGTCGATTCCTCTTCCTTTGGAAACTGGTTCACCGCCTTTGCCCAGACGGGGACAGCCACGCCGACGAGCAGGGCGGCTTCGATGCCGGCGACGAGCAGCTCGAGGTAATTGGTCACATGGCTGCGCACGCCGACCGGATCCGCCTTCGGGTTTCGCGACTGGTGGAATCGGAACAGCGTGTAGGCGAAATAGCAAAGCCAGCCGACGAACAGCGCGATCATCAGGAAGTGGATATAGACGATCAGGTTGTCCACTCCGCGGCCATTCGCGGAAGCGAGCTGAGGCAGACCAAGCAGATTGTAGAACGACTCCATCATAAAAGTCTCATTAAGCGGATTCAGCAGGAACAACCGCGCCCCCCTGGGCTGCGGCCTTCCGGCGCGCATGAACGAAGAAAGCCACCACACCAGCCAGCACCGAAGCGATCACCATCCCAAGAAACAGAATTGCAAACGTCACACCCCGAGCCATCGGAGCGTCCGATTCGCCGTAGCAGGTCGCGCACGCCAGAAGGCGCTGCGGCAGCAACAGCATCATCGCACCCATCGCGATCAACAGTTTCAAGGTTCGGTGAAAGCGGTGACTCACAGGAAACTCACATTCTTCAGTTTCTTCAGGAAATACTTTCCGTAAATCAGAACGGCCACGCCGGCGAGCAACGAAGCGATCGCCCAGACAAGGTCGGCGTTCACGTGCTCCCTGGAATAGGAGACAAACTTCCAGATCGCACAGCCGAACGTGAGCGAGCTGAGTGCCGTGACAAAAATCAGATGAAATGCTTTCAGTGACATAACTTCAACGCGGCGCGACGATCGCAGGAACGTCGTGTTGCGCGTAGGAACTTAACCCAATCAGCGCCACAAAGAAAATCGCGGTGAACGCCAGCACGACGAGCACGAAACGCTTTTCCGTCACAATGTGCATCAGGAACGTCGCCACCAGCGTCGCGTTCACCGCCGCGATCACCAGGATCAGGCTGATGCGGAGACCGCTGCTGCTGATCGGTGACAGCGAAGCCGCCACCATCAACGCCGTGCCGCAGATGACCGCGAAGAACACGTAGAAACAGCGGCGCGTGTAACTGCCAAGATCTGAAGGTTTGAGGTCGTCCATAAATCTTTCAGGTCAGGTAAAGAATCGGGAACAGGAAAATCCAGACAAGGTCCACGAAATGCCAGAACAGTCCGGATACCTCGATGCGGTTCGTAAAACGATCCGGCTCCGTGTGCCACATTTTGCTTCCCGGGCCCCAGAAGTAGGCGATCACCAGGACGCCACCCAGAATGTGCAACGCGTGCAGGCCGGTCATCGTGAAGTAAATTGCCGTGAACGTGTTGTGCGCCGGACCGTAGTTGCCAATCTTCTTGATCTCAGCGGCCGGAACCGTGATGTCCTTGTGCTCGTGCTTGTGCCCGCGCTCCGGCTGGTTGATTTCCTTGAGCGTCTCCGCCTCATATCCATTCAAGGTCACCGACGCCAGGGTGAATTCCTTTTCGCCTTCGGTAAACGTCTTGCCGCGGAAGCCGTGATGAATCTCCCGCTCCTGACCGGCCGCATCGACGTATTTCGAACCGGCGATATGACCGTCCACATACGTGCCGTCGGCCTTGCGGATCTGGAAATGGCTGAACTTGTCGCGATACTCATAGGATTTGATCCCGAGGAAGACCAACGCGAGCAGGATGGTCAGTCCGTGCCACATCTTGAACTTGCCGAAATCGCGCACCTTGCAAGCCGCCCAGGCCAGGAGCGTCGTCACCGCGGAAAACGCCAGGATGACCGTGTTGATTGTTCCCAGCCGGATGTCGAGCAACCCCTGCGTCCACGTGCCTTCCGGCGCGCCGACGCGGAGCAAAATGTAAGCGGAGAACAGGCCGCCGAAGAGCATGACTTCAGACGCCAGGAACAGCCACATGCCGAGCTTGGCATTATAGACACCCGTATCGGGGCGAGGTTTGACTGCGTAGGGAATTTCCATCTGCTTGATCAGTGTTTGGTTGAAGAAGTCTGTGCCACGCCTTCAGGTTCCGTCTGCGGCAGGAAGTCGCTGCCCTTGCCACCCAGCGGGCTGTATTCGTACGGTCCGCGATAAACCGAAGGTTCCTTCAGGAAGTTTCCGTGCGGCGGCGGCGTCGGTGTCTGCCATTCAAGGGTCGTCGCATCCCACGGATTGTCATTCTTCACCTTCTGGCCATTTTTAATGCTCCAAAAGAGATTGATGATGAACGGAATCTGCGCGAGCGCGAGACCGACTGCAGCCCAGAGGATGTAGTTGTTCAGGCGAATGATCATGTCGCTCAGCGACCCCGTGACCTCCACGCCTGACTTCGCCAGCACCGACGTCGCGTAATTGGCGCCGCCGTCCGACATGCGCCGCAGCATGCCCGCCATGCCCTGCGCGAACATCGGCTGGAAGATCAGGTTCATGAACACGAACGACAGCCAGAAGTGAACCTTGCCCCAGAATTCATTCATCATGCGGCCGGTCAGTTTCGGGTACCAGAAATAGATGCCCGCGAAGAGCGCGAAGATCGTTCCGGGTGCCACCACGTAATGGAAATGCGCGATCACGTAATACGTGTCGTGCAGGTGAATGTCACTCGCGCTGAATCCCAGCGGCAAGCCCGTCAATCCGCCGATGCCGAACATCGGAAGAAACGCCAGCGAGAAGAGCATCGGCGTATTGAAGCGAATCGATCCGCCCCACAGCGAAATCAGCAGACACGTGAGAATGATCACCGACGGAATGGAGATGATCATCGTTGTCGTCTGGAAGAACGTGGCGATCACCGTGCCCATGCCGGTCAGATACATATGATGCGCCCAGACGATGAACGACATGAAGCCGAGTCCCAGCGAAGCGTAAACGAGCGAACGATATCCCCAGAGCGGCTTGCGGGTGTTGTTGGCGATGATTTCCGAAATGATGCCCATTGCCGGCAGGATGAGAACGTACACTTCAGGATGTGCCAGGAACCAGAACAGATGCTGCCAGAGCAGCGGACTGCCGCCACCGCTCACATTGTCCAGCGGCCCGCCCACGGCGAGGCCGGACGGGAGGAACATGCTGGTGCCCGCCACCTTGTCCATCAGCTGCATGATGCCCGCGGCTTCGAGCGGCGGGAACGCCAGCAACAGAAGGAACGAAGCAACGAACTGGGCCCAGACAAAGAACGGAAGCCGCATCCACGTGAGGCCCGGTGCACGCAATTGAACAATCGTGACAATGATGTTCGCCGAACCGAGCAATGAGGAAGTGATCAGGAACACCATGCCCAACAGCCAGAACGTCTGGCCGTCAGTCGGTATCGCAAGAGACAGGGGCGCATAAGAGGTCCATCCCGCCTGAGCCGCACCTCCCGGGATGAAGAAGCTCGCGAACATGATGATGCCGCCGAAGAAATAGAACTGGTAGCTCACCATGTTGAGCCGTGGGAAGGCCATGTCGTTGGCGCCAACCTGCAGCGGAACGAGGTAATTGCCGAAAGCACCCGATGCCAGAGGAACGATTGCGAGGAACACCATGATGGTTCCGTGCATTGCGCCGAAGGAGTTGTAGAGATCGGGCGACATGATCCCTTTCGCCGCCACCTGACCCAGCACCGCCTCGAGCAGCGGTCCGACAATCGGAATCGGCTGGCCCGGCTTCGCAATCTGCCAGCGCATCATCAGCATCAGGAAGAAGCCGAAGAGCAGGAAGGCCAGCGCGGTCAAGCCGTACTGGATGCCGATGACCTTATGATCGATCGAGAAGACGTACTTCCGCCAGAACCCCAGATCGTGGTCATGGTCGTGGTGAACGTCTGCGTGTGAAGCTGCGTGCGTTGCCTGCATGTTCGTTCGTTTCTAAATAAAAAAGCTGTCGGACAAAAGGACTGACCGTTTTTTGGCCAACAGGAGTAAAATCCGGTTTAGTCAACTTGAGGCGACTTTCTGTGTCAACGGCAGAGTCGCCTGATATTGTTCATCACTTCATCTTGTCCAACACCATCACCGTCAGGAGAAGTGGAAGGTACAGGATCGAAACATAAAACAGCTGTCTCGCGCGCGGCACTGTCAGATGCCGCGCAAACTGAATTGCAAACCAAAGAAACGCCGCGCCCAGGACAAGAGCTCCGATCAGGTAAACCGTCCCCGTGAGATGAAACAGAAACGGGCACAGGCTGATTGGCAGCAATCCAAGCGTATGGCTCACGGCCTGGCGCGCCGTCCGACGACCGTCGGGATCAATCACCGGCAACATTTTGAATCCAGCCTTCGCGTATTCGTCGCGATAAATCCATGCAATCGCGAGAAAGTGCGGCAGTTGCCAGAACGCCAGAATCGCGAACAACGCCCACCCCTCGGCGCTGAGTTCACCCCGCGCACCGGTCCAGCCCATCAACGGCGGCAACGCGCCTGGAATGGCCCCAATCGCGGTGTTCAACCAGGTGATTCGTTTGAGCGGCGTATAAATGAAAAGGTAGCTGAGCAATGAAACCGCACCGATGACGCTGGTCGTGAGATTCACAGCGAGCGCGAGATAGAGCAGCCCGGCGCAACCACACACGCCACCGAACACCATCACCGTTGTTGGTTGAAGCCGTCCCGACGGAAGCGGACGATTCCGGGTGCGACGCATCTTCGCGTCGTGTTCGCGTTCGAACAACTGATTCAATGCCGCGGCACCGCTGGCAACCAGTGCGGTTCCAAGCACGGTGTTTATCATCAATGCGTAATTGACCGGTCCCTGGTATCCGACGTAAAAGCCAACCAGCGTTGTCAGCACCACCAGAAATGTCAGCCGCGCCTTGATCAAATCGGCATAGACGGCGAACCAGCTTTTTTCCGCCGGCGCCACTTCATTCAAAGACTGTGCAGTCGCATTCATCAACGTCAGGACTGTTTCAAGGCAGCAGCCTCGGCTGTCTCACGAGCTGAAACAGCAGCAGCGCGCGGCGAAGAAACAGGGTTTCGGGCAGTGAATATACACAGCGAACTTCCTGTGGCCAGAGAAAGTACGCCTACAACAACATGAGCTGTCGCAATATCAGCAGCCTTGTGAGATAAGACAGTCCACGCCCCCAGTCCAACCTGCACGACAATCAACACGGCCCAGACGATCGCAAACCGGCGCACGACGCTCTTTCCCGCGAACTGCCGAAGAACTTTCCAGCAGCAAAAGGAAACGAGCACAAGGATCGCAACCGCAACCAACCGGTGAATCATCTGAAGCTGCACGTGAAAAGCGGTGATCGGATCCACGGCAGAAATTTCGACACGTTGTTGATTGTACCGCTGGATCGATTCGGCATCAGTTGCAGGCCAGAGTTCGCCGTGCGCGAGCGGAAAATCCCAGATCGCCAGACCCGCATGCTGATGTCGCATGGTCGCACCAATCATCAACTGAACGAAAATCAGGATCGTGGTTCCGAGAATCATCAATTGCAGTCTGTTGCTGGAACCCGGACCTTCACCAGCCGCAGCGAAGCTGTTTCTCTGTTCGACAAATCGTCTCCACATTCCGCTCGTGAACAGCGCGATCGCGCACAGCAGAACGAAGAATGCCTGCGCGAGACAGGCGTGAAAAATTCCGAAGATCAACCCCATTTTGATGCCAGCAACTTCGTGCGCATCCAGAACCACTCGCAACCCTCCAAGCAATCCCTGCACCTGAACCAGCCAGAACGCCCACCAGCCCATTGCCGGAAGTGGCTTGGGCGCTGCCGGATTTTTGAACCAGGCGATTCCCGCCAGCAGCACCACGCCGCCAATGCCTGCAAGAAATCCCCCCGCCCCGCGCCATTCATCCCCTGCAAAGCGCAACGCAATCCCCGCCGCCAGTTCGACCGCTCCCACAATCATGATCGGCTTGCGGGACCGCTCGCCTCCCAACCATCGCGCCAAGATCACTACCAGCACGCCCACGATCGACGCCCATTGTCGATGCGTGTGCTCGTGAAACACACCGCCCGTGAACCAGATCGAGAACGGCAGGGCGAACATGTTGTAACCGTAACTCGTCGGCCAGTCCGGCACCGCCATTCCCACCCCATGGCTGGTAACAAGCCCGCCGATTGCGACCAACACAAGCGTGGACGCACTCGTGAGCGTCGCGAAGCGATGGAGCCAGGTCTGATGTCGTTGGGTGGCGGCGGACATGGGTCAAAAAAGAAACCGCTGCGAGCATTGACCCGCAGCGGTTTCGATTGGGTGAAATCTATTTCACTTCGAGCGTGAAATCGACGGTGGCGCCGTCTTCCTTAACTTCAACTTCCTTGTCCACGCCGGTCAGGGCAGCTTTGCGATGCAGTGCCGTCACCGTGTATTTGCCAGGCGGAACGTCCTTGATCGTGAACTTGCCGTCCTTGTCAGTCACAGCGAAATATGGGCTGTCCACGACAGTCACCCACGCAAACATCCACGGATGCACATCGCACTGGAACTTCAGAAAGTTCTCCGCAGCAGGAAAGGTGAAGTCGAGGTCCGGGCCTCCGGCCATCTGGGCTCTGTTCAACTTGCCGGCGTTTGCAGAAGAGTTCTTGTCCGCAGTCGGATTGGCGTGAACGTTGTGCAACGCCGGATCCGAATTCTTCACCACCAGCTTCTGGCCGGTCTGGATCGCGAGAATCTGCGGGACGTACAGGCAGCCTTTCTGGTCAAGCACCGCGGGCTTGGCCGAAGCACCAGTCGATTTTCCAGTCACTCCCTTCAGCATCACGACGACGTCCGCGAGTTCCTTGTTCGGACCGGTCACATAGAATTTCGTGGTGGGAACCTCAGAGACGAGCTTGCCGCAGGCGACATCGTCTTTGAGCGGCTTGATCGGCCGTTCCTCTGGAGGAGTGCCGCTCAGCTTAACGGTGCCAGTGATGTCCGCAGCGTTGGCAACACTTGCGGTGAGGGCTGTCGCGAGTAACAGAAGAGAGGTCGTTTTCATAATTATTGTTTCCGAAATCGCAAAATAGGTGGGTGAAACTACCATCCGTAAACTTCCCCGGCAAGGGCCCCTCGGCAGCTTTCACGGTCGCTCATGCTGCGAGTGACGCTCACTTATTCGTGTTTGGAAACGTCCCATTCGTCTGAAACTGGATCGCCTCCACCGAAAGCACACTGCTTCCCACCACTGCCGTCCCGCTAACATTCGCAACCGTCGTTCCGGTGCCGCCTCCAAATCGGGTCAGGGAATTCGAAGATGAAAACAGAGTTCCATTGAAAACAACCGGTTGACTCAACGTCCGATTCGTTCCCGAAACTTCAAAAGAAAGAAGCTCAATCCGGTCGCCCGCAGAAGTTGCCTCTGACCTATTAACAAATGACTCGCGACGGGCGCTCCTTCCACCGGCGAGCATTTCGGTTTTCCCCACTTCCCTGGAAGCGTATATTGACCCATCGCCATCAATCACCAGCAGGTTGGACGCAGTTTGACGCAGTTCGAATCTGAAAAGAATCGCAGGCTCGGCGCTCTCTTTGTTCGCGTCACTCGACACCCTTTGAAAAAACATCAAAGCCGGCCCGGAAACCTCCAATACCTCTGGCAGTGAGCGTCCGACCATGAGGAAAGCCTCGTGCGAGGGAAGAACACCAGATGCCGCCTGTTTGTCAGTCTCCGCGTGTGGTTTGTTTTTCGCGAAGGTGGAAAGCTCTTGCTGATCATCGCCAACGACGTATCCCTCCGACTGCCCCGTCTGTTGTGGCGCCCGCTCTTCATCTGCGATCGCCGGTGAACTGGGTGAAACATCCCGGCCTGCGAAACGATCGATATCGCCCATGTTTTCGGTTGGCGCGCTCAACGCGGATGACGCCGACGCGACTGGCTCCATGTCTTTACGTTCCTTTTCTGATGAAAGAGCCATTTCAGTTTGGTGCTTCGTGTTTGAAAATCTCGGAAGAATCAGTGCTCCGAGCAACGCCATTACGACAAGCATTCCAAACACCGGGGCAACCCAATAAACCCAGCGCGCAGGCCGAGATTGCCTGGGCGCCGCATGCACTTTCCTCACCTCGGCATGGAGAAGTCGCCGGTTCGCCGGATGCAGGTCCATCCGTTCATGCGCATCCGCGCGCCGCTTTCGCAAGGCACGCAACAGTTTCTCGATGTTTCGATCGGATGACATGATCTGCTATGGATTGGACGGAAAAACGCCCCGGTTCTCCCCGGAAAATATTTTCGACGCGATGACTTCCAGTCTGTCGAGACACTTGCTGAGCCGTGAACTTACGGTCTTCACATTCAGTTTCAATGCGGCGCTCAACTCTTCATAGCTGAGATCGCCGTAGTACCGAAGTTCGATGATCTCGCGACAAGGTTCGCCGAGCTGATCCAGCGCCGCGCCGAGCAACGTGAACTGTTCCGAGTTCATCAACGATTCATCAGGCAAAGGTGATGATGCCGCAAGGTCGAGCGTAAGACCGGATTCCGAATCTTCTGCCTGCAGCGACACGGCTGTTTTGCCCCCGCCACGCTTGGCCGCATTCCGGCGTTCGCGGAAATCGCGCGCCTTGTTGGTCGCAATCCGGAAGAGCCACGTCTGGAACTGGCTCTCGCCGTGAAAGGAATTCAGGTTTCGGATCACCGACAGAAAAACTTCCTGGCAAATCTCCTCGGCATCCTCCTGCGTGAAGTCCGATCCGAGCTGAAACACAAACCGGGCCGTCGCGGCGTAATGAAGATCGAACAGCTCATCCCACGCCTCGGCCTCGCCATTGCGGCAGCGCGCAAGCAATTCCGCTTCGGACGTCATCTTGCGAAACCCTAAGACAATCCTTATGGGTTGAACAGACCCGGCTTCAATCCGTTTGGACGTTTGAAATCCTTCAGGCGCGAAAACCGCCCGCCTGTGCGCGAGACTCACGCGCTTCGAATTGAACGCTTTTCAAAATCCCATTGTTTTCAGCGCATCTACGCGCGGCCCGACTGATGCTGAAGAACCTTTCGTGAAGAGAATTCCCGCGAAGCGAACCCTGCATGTCATTGGAGACTCGTGTTCGTCCACGAGGACGCCTCCCGTTCGAGTGCCTGTTCTCTTCTTCCACCAGCCGCATTGGCGGATCAGCATCCAATACCGTGCGAACAGATCCGCGGTTTTGAAACGATCGCTTTGATGGAAAAAGCTGCAAAGGCCGGCAAGGCACTTTCCGGTGTCAGCCGAGCTTCACCCGAAAAGCGCTGGTTGCGGCGATGCGATCCAGGTCGCCCTTGTAAAATTCCTCGCGGTAATCCTCCATTTCGAGCAGGTGTTGTGACGATGATTTTCTGTCCCGCTTCAAAATGAACTTCAATTCGGCAAGATCATCGGACCAGCGGAATCCGGTGAAGAACTCGGCGCCGGCAAACTGGGTCTTGTAAAGCGCCGTCTGGGAATAGCAGGTGCCCAGGTACAAATGCTTGAATCCGCGTTCGCCGAACAACGCAACCGCCGACGTCATCATGAACATCCCCAGATTTCTCGCATAGTAGTTGAGGTCGTAGAATGCGTAGTAGTAATACGCAAGGTCACGTCCTTCGACATACAACGTCGCAACTCCAACCTCCGCCCCGCTCTTCGTGTCGGTGAAAACGAGCAGATGTGAAATGATGGGCGAGTTGAAGAGGGAATCGAGCCGCTCGTAGCTCATGACATCCTTGCCGAACTTGATGTCGGCATACGTTTTGAAGAACCGGCGGCGTTCGTCCGTGTAATCGTACTTCTCGCGCGGAATCAGCGAGACGGAAATTCCCTCACCTTTCCGGATGATCCGCCTGTTTTCAGAGGACAGCTTGAACTTGCCCAGGTTCACCCGGATCTGCCGGCAGAGATAAAACCGGTCGAGATTGCGCGATGAGGGCAGAAATCCGGCGTTGAAAATATCAGCCGGAGTTTCTCCTGATTCCGGCAAAGCCCAGATGGCGTAGGGAAACTGGTAGTTGTCGTAGTCCGATTTCTGTTCGGAAAAGAGGAGCTTCATCAAGGCCGAGTAAATACTCACCCGGCGGCAAATGAAATTCGAAAGTGCCTGGGAGGAAAATCAGGCGGCAGCCTTGTCGGCCTTGCGGCGAAGCAGCGGCTTGCCTTCACCCTTCACCACGCTCTGGGTAATCTTCACATGCGTGATGTCGTCGCTGCTCGGAACATCGTACATCACGTCGAGCATCAGTTTCTCCAGCAGACTGCGCAGCGCGCGCGCGCCGGTGCCCTTCCGGATGGCCCGGGCGGCCAGTTCGCGAAGGGCGTCCGGAGTGAACTCCAGTTCGACGCCTTCCATCGCCATCAGTTTTGCATACTGCTTCGTCAAGGCGTTTCTGGTTTCAGTGAGAATTGAAACCAGCTGTTCTTCCGTAAGTTCGCCCAGCACGGTCACCATCGGCAGACGGCCAATGAATTCGGGAATGAATCCAAAGCTCAACAAATCTTCCGGCTCAACGTATTGAAGGATTTCCTGACGGTTGATCGTGGCCGTCTTGTAACCATCCTCAGCCGCACGGAAGCCCATGACATTGTTGCCGAGGCGGCGCTGGATGATCCGTTCGATTCCAACAAAGGCGCCGCCGCAAATGAACAGGATGTCCGACGTGTTGACTCGGATGTACTCCTGCTGCGGATGCTTTCGCCCGCCCTGGGGCGGAACGTTGCAGGTGGTTCCTTCAAGAATCTTGAGAAGGGCCTGCTGAACGCCTTCGCCGGAAACATCGCGCGTGATCGAAACGTTCTCCGTCTTGCGCGCGATCTTGTCGATCTCGTCGATGTAAACAATTCCACGCTGGGCGCGCTTCACGTCGTAATCCGCATTCTGAAGCAGCCGCAGAATGATGTTCTCAACATCTTCGCCCACGTAACCGGCTTCGGTCAGCGTCGTGGCATCGGCAATCGCAAACGGAACGTCGAGAATCTTCGCAAGCGTGCGGGCAAGCAACGTTTTGCCTGAACCGGTCGGCCCGATCATGAGGATGTTGCTCTTCTCGATTTCAACGTCCGCATTCGGCCCCTGAGGCGCGGGCGTTGCGACCGGGCTTCCTTCCTTGCCGGATTCCTCTTCGGACGCGGGAGCAGCCGGTTCCTGCAGGATGCGCTTGTAGTGATTGTGAACCGCGACGGAGAGAGTTTTCTTCGCGTGTTCCTGGCCGATGATGAACTTGTCCAGCTGCCGCTTGATCTCGGCAGGTTTCGGAACGTTCACGCGCGCCTTCTGCTTTTTCGTCTGCGCGGAGAATTCCTTGTCCAGGACGTTCTTGCACAGGACAACGCAGTTGTCGCAGATGTAAACGCCCGGGCCGGCGATCAGCTTTTTGACTTCGGAGTGCGACTTCCCGCAGAAGCTGCACAGCGTGATGTTGGTGGGACGAGCCACGTGAGTCTTATTCTTTCTTGTCGATCAGGCTGGTGGCGCGCTCGGCGAGGCCTGGAATTTCTTTTCGCGATTGGACGACTTCATCGACGAGCCCGTAGGCCTTCGCTTCTTCGGCGCTCATGAAGTTGTCGCGATCGCAATCCTTCTCCACCTGCTCCACCGATTTGCCGGTATGCTTGGAGATGATTCCATTCAGGCGCTGCTTGAGTTTCAGCATGTATTTGACGCGGATTTCCACGTCGCTGGCAGGCCCTTCCGCTCCACCGAGCACCTGATGGATCATGATATTCGAATTCGGCAGGGCGAAACGCTTGCCCTTGGTGCCGCCACAAAGGAGCACCGCACCCATGCTCGCCGCCTGGCCGATGCAATAGGTGTTCACGTCGCAGGTGAGGAACTGCATCGTGTCGTAAATGGCCAGACCGGCCGTCACACTGCCGCCGGGAGAATTGATGTAAAGATGAATGTCCTTTTTGGGATCCGTCATCTGGAGAAACAGCAGCTGCGCGATGATCAGATTCGCGACCATGTCATCCACCGGAGTTCCCAGAAAAACAATTCGATCAACCAGCAGCCGCGAGTAAATGTCATAACCGCGTTCGCCGCGGCCCGTTTGCTCCACGACCATTGGCACTAGGAAATTTTGCATAGATTTATTCTCTGGTGCGCAACCTACTGGAGGGATAACGAGAGGTCAAGCGCATGGCCCGAACTCGAATTGCGCGACATTTCTGACTGAAAACAGGCGCCTTTCAAACCGTCAGGCGCGGTCGCGATTCGGCTTGCGACGACCGGTGTGATTGCTCTCGCCGAGATACATGCCGAGCAGCTGCGCGCGATCCGTTTTCTTCGGCCGCGGCGCAAACAGACTTTTCAGCAGGTTCAAAAGCCAACGCATAAAAAAGGCGGGCAATAATTGCATCAGACACATCGCCGCTCAATAAAAGATTTCCGCAATTCAGGAAGTGGCGCGCAGTGTGCCAATCGCGCCTGCCTTAGGGAAAGCTGGGGACGGGTGGTTGGATTCCACAACACTCATCAGCCGCAGTCGCTGCAAAGGTGAGCGCAGTGCTTGCCTCGCGTGATGACTGATTGGGGCATTTCAGTGTGGTGGAGGAACTCGGGGTGCGAATGCGTGCGCTGCCAAATCGATAACTCGAGTCCACGCAACCTCCAGATTGTGGTGACCTTCATTCCCTGAACGCCGCCGCCTCTGTCTCTACAATCCAAACCCGCGTCGATGACGAGTCTTCGATTTTCAGAAAACCACACTCATCACCGTTTCGCCGCTGCCATGCACCTTGGGCGCGGATTTTTGCATGACGAGGATCGACATCAGCCCGTCCGGACCATAGAAGCCGCTGAACTTCGAATGGGCATCGGTCTCCGCAAGATCGCCGTTCCGGCATACGAACCGCACAGGTTCGCAATGTGCCAATGCCTCCTGGACGATCCAGAGCCGACCGCGTCGGTTGTCCTCCTGAATGCGCTTCGCAAGGGAATCAATCTGCGGCCGGCTTAAATGGCTCGCCAGATAAACTGACTTGCTGCCCCAATTGATGCCGATGTCGCTGCCCGCGTATTTGATGAAACAATTCCGTTTGCTCCGGTTTAGTCCCGCGAAGGCTTCGAGCGTCATTTTCTCTCCGGGCGCCACTTCGAATCCGTCGTCGCTGATGACATCTGTAAACGGAAACAGGGTGCGGAATTCGTCGGTGTAGAATTCGCGGGTCTTGCGCCAGAACGGCCAGGCGAGAATGATCTTTCCGTCAAACAACACTGACGGCGGAAGGTCGAAGTGAAGTTCGCCCGCTTCGCATGCCGTCATTCGTTCTGCGAAGAAGTTGTGGTGAGGCAACGTGATGAAGTCATGGCTCCGGACGAAGTTGCAGTGCTTCGGTTCAATGTTCCTGTCGTAACCGAAATAGCGGATTCCGTGGCGGCGCGTTTGCTGGATGAAGTAACGCATCCCATGCGGTCGTGAGGCGTTGTCGGTGAGATGATGCACCACCGGTTCCGTTTTGAGATGCTTCCGCAGCGTTGATGAAAATTCCGCAGCCAGCGAGGGCGGAAAATGCCGGCTTCTGCCGAAAACTTCCGGGTTGTTCCGGTAAAGCGTTTGAATCTCTTCAACCACGCACCACCCGGAACCCGGACACTGAATTTCAGATACTTTTCCGGGAACCGGTTCGTCGGTCCGGAAGAACACCGGCGTGAGATGCTGCCGTTTCGTGAGTTGACGATGATAATCCGTGCCAAGATGTGCGGGCACATCGCCGAGCACACTGGCCGCGATCTCTGGATCGCAGTCTCCGTTCAGGCTTGCCTTGAAAATTTCAAGCGTTCGTTCCTGGAACGTTTTGATGAGTCGGTAGCGCGTTCGATATCCGTCCACGGTCGCATCATCCATCGGGTAAACATCCGGACGAATCAGAGCCGTGAAACCGATGTCCGCATTCAGCACCTGATTGATGTCGTCGTCGAGCTGCCGGTACAACTCGGTTCCGGGAAACGATGCGGTGCTGGCGGGCAAAGTTCCCACACATTGTGAAGCGTGCATTTCAGAGGCGTGATTCATACGGCGGATGAGCGCAGCAGTTGCATTCCTTTGCGAAGTGCGTTTCTGGCTTTTGCCAGCGGACGATTTGCCCGGCCGCGCTGCATTCGGACACAGTTTTCCAACGTTTCAACCCATGAATCCCGGATGCCCGCACTGCGTGCCGCTTCAGCGAGCTCCGCAAGTCGAGTGACGGTGACAGGTTTGATGCGCGTGGCGAACAATCCTTGCACGGCCAGATCGAGCTGTCCGACTGGAAGGCTGGCCGGGAGCGGTTTCCCTTCGATTGCAAAGCAGATCGCGGTGCCGACGCAACGAACGCATCGTCCGCAATTCCGATCCTTCTGCTCGCCTTCCCAGCAGACACGCATCCGTTCCATGGCGGCGCTCCATTCCGCGACTTCCCGCGCCTTCTCTCTTCGACTGAACTCCGCGGCGTCATAAACGATTGGAAAGTTCGTGGACGAGAGCATTGGATCGGTGAGTGGATTCGATCCCCACGGAAACCGAAGTGCATCGTAAGCATGCGAGCCTGCAATCACTCCACACGAGAATCTTTTTCGAAACAGATGAAGCGATGCGGCCAATGCAGCTCCATGCGCCATTTCCCAATCGTCACCAAGGCTTCGAAAGTTGCAGGCGATCGGAATGAGTTCCATGCCGATCGTTTCGACAATTCTGCGGGAATTCTCCGCGGCGTTACGGAAGACATCGGTTTCGGCAATCGGGATGTCGAAGCCATGAACCATGAGCGCCGTGCGGATGTTTTTTCTCCTGCGTCCGCACCGGTTCTGAGCATGCCGCCATGCAGTAAAGCAGGAGTCTAAACCACCCGAGAACGTCATGATGGCGTCGGAAAAATCCGCAGGTTTCTCCTCAGCTTCAAAATCGCTCTCGATCTCCACGGGATGCAGTTCATTGGGCATCCATCGTGACCACGCAGATTGAAATTCATCCAGATTCGCCAGAAGCGATGGCGACACGGTTCCATGGATTCGCAGCTTTGTGGCCTTGCGCATCGCGAGAAACAGGCTTCCAATCAGGAACGGATCGGCGGTCTGCGTGATGTCATCGCGTCGGGCGGCGGGGAGTTCGAAGGTAAGCCTGCCGATGCCGACGCCATCCAGTTCCAGTCGGGCTGCGATGTGCAGATGGTCGTCCTGTGTTGTCGGTTGTTCCGGCCACACATGCATCTGCCCTATCGGCCTTGAGTGATTCCCCATAGATCGTTCCGTGTTTACCTCGGAGTGGCGCGGCAACCGAAACAGGATTGCAGACGACTGTCAACCTTCGAACCAGTTGCGTCTTTGCGCGTGCGGCAGCTTTGCGCTAGCCTGCGCTTGTATGTCAGATGAAATTCCAAAGCTCCGCATGGCGCAGCCGGAATCGGCGGCGGAGATCGCGCGGCGTCTGGAGCGGGATCAAATCAACGCCAATCGCGGGCGCGAAGTGGAACTGGAACAGTCGCTCGCTGGATTCAAGGTCGGTTCCGTCCGCTTTCTCAATGGTGTGCCGCTCACACGCGGACTGGAGGATCAGGTCCTTTTCGACGTTCCATCGAAACTCGCGCAGATGCTTCGTCGTGACGAACTCGATGCCGCGCTTGTCAGCATCACGGAAGTTTTGTTCAACGATCGCTATGACATTCTCGACAACGTGGCGATTGCGTCGCTCGGCGAAGTGCAAAGCGTGCTGCTGGTGCATCGCAAGTCGATCGATGAAATGAAGGAGGTGTTCTGCGACACCGCCTCATTGACGAGCGTCAATCTGCTGCGCGTGCTGCTCGCGGAACGCGGATTGAAACCGGAGTTCAAACCGCTTCCGAATTATGATTATCCGAACCTGCCGGATTACACGCTGCTGATTGGCGACAGTGCGCTCGATGTTTTCACCGGAAATTTCCCGTATCAGATCTGGGATCTCGGCACCGCGTGGTATGAGATGACGAAGCTGCCGTTTGTGTATGCCGTCTGGGCGTTGCAGCGCGGAATCGAGAATTCAGAGCTGCGACGCCAGTTGCGCGAAGCGAAGGCTTTCGGTCTGGACACGCTGGATCACATCATTCGCAACCGGACGGAATACACGGAAGATTTCCGTCGCGATTATCTCGGCTGGCACATTCATTACCATCTTGGCGATGACGAAAAGCGCGGAATAGCGAAGTTCGTCGAACTGCTGCGCAAGCACGGTAATGCGCCGGTGTACGAGCCGAAATTTGTCAGTTGAAGCAAGAGTTCACCGCGGAGACGCGGAGATGCTGATACAGCAAGAAAACTTCTGTCTTTTTACTCCTTACTCCTTACTCCGTCCTTCTTCCTCCTATTCAAGATTGGAGGCTGGCGAGGACTTCCGGATCACGCACATCGACCCAGCGCCCCCGAATCTCCAATCCGGCGATCGTGTGTCCGCTTTTCAACAGGTTATTGATGGCGTCGGTCAGTTCGTATTCGCCGCGCGGGGATTTCTGCAATCGGGCGGTTTCTTCAAAAAGCGCTGATTTGAAAATGTAAATGCCCGCGTTGTACCACACGGGTTCGTTCGATTTCAGCCAGCCTTCGTTGCGAAGCTGTTCCACCTGCTCCGCGCTCGGCTTTTCCACGATCCGTTTCAGACAGAAGTTTTCGTCGAAGAAGTTGAGTCCACCCTTCGTGACATCCTGCCCGCGCGTCACGGTGATCAATCCTGAAAACTGGCCTGCACCAAACCGCTGGATCATCTGTTGATACGTCTCCGGTTTCACGAGAATGTCGCCGTACGTGAGCAGAAACGACGAGCCGCTGAGAAATTCCTTCGCGAGTTCAGGTGCCTTTCCCGTGCCGTCCTGAACGATCTGCCGTCCGTAGGCGATGCGAGCATTCCACTTCGAGCCGTCACCGAAATGGTTTTCGATCACTTCCGCCTGCCATCCCGTCACGATGAAAATCTCACGAATACCGGTGGCCAGAATGCCTTCGATGATGTGGTCGAGAATTGGCTTGCCCTGAACCTTGAGCATCGGTTTGGGAACTTCCTGCGTCAGTTCCCGCATGCGCGTGCCTTTGCCGGCGGCCAGAATTACAGCTTTCATTGCCGCTCAATGAACACGGATCGTCTCGCCCGAAAAAGAAAAAAGCTGTCCTGCGACTCATCACGGTGGGGTTACGCCTCCGTGTTCAGCGGCTGTATTCGGGGAAAATTGGATTATGAAACCGCGATCCGACACCAATTCAAAAGCGAAACCTCAGCGACGCGCCAGCGAGGTCGATTCCGCGCGTCATGGAAATCGCGAAACGAATCGGGAAACGAGCCTGAGCCGCGAGCTGCCTGGAAACACGAAAGTTCCCGGCACACGAGGCGCACTTGAAAAAGAAAGCACCAGCCAGGGCAGCGAGTTCAACGACGACGGCGAATGACGGGATGCGTGGGTTTCGATGATCGAATCAAACCGCCGTTCGAAGTCCAACAGGAGAGGAGTCTTCAAGTCGCTGCGGTCACCGGATCGATGGGAGGCAGCAGGCGTGCGCCGAAATGCTTCCAGTTTCCGTCCTCATGCAACATTACCAGCCAGTCGGATCGGCCTGATGTGCATTGTTCGATCTCCGGTTCGTCGAGAATCATGCAGGCGGTTGAAAGTGCATCCGATTCCGCGGCCGAATCGGTGAGCGCCCAGGCGCGTGGCCGGATCGACACCGGTTTACCGGTTCGCGGGTCGAAGATGTGATGTCCTTTCACGGAAAATCCCGATCCACTTAGGGAACAGTGTTTCAGCCAGAAACGTCTTGGTGCGTTGTCGTCACCGAGTCCACTCGACCATCCCGGCGCGCCCGGAGGCGGTTCGCCTGCGAGGATGCTGCTTCCGCCGGAAATCAACAGGAACGATGGGCAGCTCCATTCCAGAAGCACTTCAGCCATGCGATCCAGCGCGAAACCTTTGCCGATTGCGCCGAGATCAAAATTTAATTCGCCCGCCTCGCAGCGAATCGACATGCAGGACCGGTCCAGTGACCACTGCGGAAGTTCGCCGGGTTTCTGTCGCATCAGCGGCGAAACGCAAAACGCTCCTTTCGTTGCATGTTCCATTCGTTTGGCAATCTCGAGGCAGGCAAACGCCGGTTCGGCGAGCCGAAGCGTTTCGCCCGGCACCATCGACCGAATCTGGCTGATCTCGCTGTTTTCACGAAACCGGCTGAGCAGATTCTCAAGGCGTTCAAGAAGGTCGAAGGCCGCTCGCGCCGCGTGTTCCGCGTAGTCCAGTTCCTCGCCCGCAATGCGCACCTGAAAAAAGGTGGCCATGGCTTCGTATCGGAAAACATGAACCGGCTCGCTCATTTCACTGCGATCGTTTCCAGAGAAGCATCAGCACTTCCGGCCGGATGCCGACAAAGTCGGGTCGCCAGGATTCAAGATGCGTTTCCATTTGTGCGGCTGCTTCCAGTGAAGTGATGTAAAAATCGGCGTCAGTTGGAAACTGCGAGGGCTGATAGAAACCGACCTTTTGAAACTTTCGCAAATACCACGGCAGTGGCCATGGATCCTCCGCTACAACGGCTACGAACGGATTCGCATTCGCCCCGGCGAGCTTCTGGATTTTTTCCGGAAGCGAAATAACGTCGTCCACGGTATGCGCGTAAGCGTAGGGATTGCGATCGTCCGCTGGTCGCGCGAACACCCATTTCTGCGTTTCAACTCCAGCGCGCCAAATTCCAATGCCGAGAATTGCAGCGAGACAGCAGCGCCAGAGCATTTTTGGGAAACGAAGCCACAACAGTTGAAATCCCGTCCCGGCCAGAATCGCGAGGGCGAACCAGAAGTTCAGGGCCAGCCAGGGATTCTTGTAGGGAATCACGCAATAAATGACGAGGATCGCGACGGAATAGAGTGACCAGAGCTGCAACGGCAGCTTGCGATTCAACTCCGTGATCGCGGGTTCGGAAAACAACTGCCGTGCAATCGATCGCATTGAAACAACGAACGCCAGCAGCGCCAGGCCAATGATCAGCATTCCGTGACCATTTCCGATGAGCAACGACCAGTAATACGCAACAGACTTCTCATGACCTTCACCTCCTGCGCGCTGGGCAAAGCGTGGAATCGAACGGATCAGATCGATCGGCCCGCTCCAGTTTTTTCCACCCCAGGTGTAAAACACGAACGTCACGACGAGAAAGGTCGCCGCTGTGATCAACGCCGGTTTCCACAGCGCATTCCATCGCGAACTGCGCCGGGTCAGATCGGTGCGGCGAATCCAAATCCACCAGATCAAAGGAACGGCGAACGCCGCGAAATGCAGCAGCGCGGTTTCTTTGCAGGCCAGCATCCAGGCCGCGCACGCACCGGCTGCGATTGCCGCGCGAATCGACTTGCGTTCCAGTGTCCGCCAGCCGCTCAGTGCAAAGCCGAGCGTTCCGGCCACGAAGAGCATTTCATGAATGAAATAGCGACTGTAATAGACCGGCAGCGGGGCAACAGCGAAGAGAAGCGCTGCCACAACACAGCTGACAAAACCAATCTGACTTGCTGCCGCCGCAAGAAGGAGGATGACGAGGACACTGAAAATCACCGGCACGAGACGAACGGTGCGTTCGTTCAGTTGTGTCAGTGACTTTTCTCCAAAGGCACGAACGACGGGAACAGTCGCGAGATAGAGCGTCGGACCATGCCGGTCCTGCGGATCGTATTGAAACGAATCACCGGCCAGAAGCTGGCCGGTGATGTAACCATTAACGGCCTCGTCCGTGTGCATCGGCCGCTCCTCCAACCGCGGCAGGCGGATGAGGAGCGTGAGCAGGGCGAGTGCGACAAAAACCGCCCAACGAACTTTAGGCGGCGGGTTTCCCAAACACTTCGACTTCGATGTAGTGGTTGAGCTTGTTGGTTGTGTTGCCGTTGCTGTAGAGCCGGACGTAACGGCCTTTCACCCCCTTCGCATCGATCAGCTTGCCTTCGTAGCTTTCCATGAAGGCAAGGTCCTTGCCGCTGCCGAAGCCGAGATTGTTGTCGATGTCGGCGTTGAAGATCGTGGTAACGCCGGTCTTGAACTCAGGATCGTCGGAAACCTGCACGACCACATCCTTGTAAACGCGGGCCTGGGAATGATAGTGCCAGACGAGCACCGCGTAGATTTCAGAAGATTTTTCCAGGTCGATCTGCACCCATTGCTTGTTCGGTCCGAGTTCGACCCACGAACCTTCATCGCCCGCCTTGTCTCCATCGGTCACGAGATCCAGCGTGCCCATCACCGGCTCACTGTCGCTGGAGGTCACCGGTTTCCCGAGGGCGATGTTTGTCGTTCCGGCAGGGACCAGAAAATCGGGTCGCTTGCCCTTGCGTGCGGGTTCGAGGTTTTTCAGTTGAACCGGCACGGGCGTGCCGACGAACAGCGGTTTGGGCAGTTCAGTTTTCAGCGGGACTTTGTCCTCGGCTGAGATCGCATTGGCCACGATGGCCAGCGGCAAAATTGCGGACAGAATCAGTTTCAGCTTCATAGTTCGTATCGTTTCGACTGGGCAACAGCGTTGTCTCTTCAAATCAAATCACGCTTTGGCGTCTTTGTGATCGATCTCCAGCGTGCGCCGGGCTGCGATCGCCTCATTCGCCTTGTGAATGATATACTCGCTCTCGAACGCTTCGTCACCGGGGCAATTCAACTTCGCTTCACCCCGGATCGCATTGAAGAAGTTCTCAAGGTGCGGCTGGTGAATGGCTTTCTTGAAGAAAATGGGGATTTCATAGGAATCGAGCTGCGCGGTTTCACGCACATCGACCTTCGTCGCATCCTTCACGGCCTCAGACGGCGGCGTCTGCTTGGCGCGCAGGTAATTCTTCCGAACCAGCTCATCCCACGACGGCGCATGTTTCTCGCGGAAGATCGTCGTCAGCGTCGGATTCTCCGACATCTTGAGCGAGCCTTCGTCGCCCATGAAATATTCCCAGTAACCGCCGCCGGCGCTGGTGGTCGTATGGACCTGATAGAACGCGCGCGCGGTTCCTTCCGGCAACGCATATTCGTAAATCACCATCGCGTTGTCGTACCACTCGTGGTTCTTGTAATAATCCGCGCCGCCGCTGGCCATCACTGACACGGGCAGCTGTCCGAACCACCAGTTGAAAATATCGATCTGGTGCGCTCCAAGATCGGAAAGCGGACCGCCTCCGAGATTTTTGAACCAGCGCCAGTTCAGGAACTGGTGCATGTCGCCAAAGCCATATTGCGCCAGCTGCTCGGGCGTGAGCGGCTTCGCGCCCTTGGGAACCACGAAATCCTTTGAAGCAGCGCGATTCCACTGGGCATTTGCCGCGGTGAGGCGTCCGCACAGGCGCGCCTCCTTGATGAGGCGGTTGAGCGCGAAGATGTAGCGGGGATTGCTGCGGCGTTGATGTCCAATCTGCAGAAGTTTTCCGGTCTCGCGCATGGTCTGCACCATGGAACGGGCGGCGTCGATGGTGTGCGCCATCATCTTCTCGCAGTAAACGTGCAGCCCGGCCTTGAGACAGGCGTTCGTGACGGGTGCATGCCAGAAATCCGGCGTGGCAACGATGACCGCCTGGAGATCCTTTTCCTTTTCGAGGAGCTGTTCGTAATTTTCGTAGGCACGAACCTCCACCTCCTCGGCCTTCAACCGCCGCTGCATGATGTTGCGGGGGTAGGCCCAGACATCCACGATTGCCACGAGCTGAATGTTCGGAATCTTGAGCAGCGATTCCTTCAGCACGTTGCCCTGCTGTCCGCAGCCGACCAGCGCGACGTTGATCTTGTTGGAGGGACTTTTCGTCTGTGCGATTGCCGGTGCGCCGGCGAGCATCAGCCCGGCGCCGGCCGCCGCGCTGTTCCGAACGAATTCACGCCGGGTGATGAGATTCTCTACCATTTTTTCAGAATGCTAAGACGGTTGTGTTTGACGAGCAGGAGGGCAAGCGCCACAAGGCCCACATGAATTCCAAGCCAGGCGATGCCATCGTCCTGCTTGATCAGGATCAACCCCACGGTCAGCCCGGTATAAAGCAGTCCCTGCAGGAAAAGTGAAATGCGCGTGCCGATGCCCAGGAGCAGCATCACACCCAGGAGGATCAACAGCCATCCGAGGCTGGCGTAAAACGGGGTGGTGGCCGCGGTGGGAAGCAGCGGTTCCTGGGCGAACTTGTCCTTGAGCGACGGCGGAATCGCCGCGTAGTTCGTCAGAGCATAGAATTTCTCCTTCACCTCGATGAATGTGTCCGCTTCAGGGCCCGGTTTTTCCACCACCTTGAAGCTGCCAAACTTTTCAATGCCGGTGACAATGGCCCTCGTGGCAAGCCAGAGGCGCAATAGCAGGAATGCGAGCGTGTTTTCGATCGAACTGCAACAGGAGTCGTTCTTGGATTCTTTCATGAGCTTTTTCTGATCAGTTGCGCCGCGGCACTGCCGCCAAATCTCCGCAACTCTAGCAGCCCGCCACTTCATTTTGCAACCGCTGACGAGCCGTTCACCCGGAGGTTTTCGACTAATGAAGGACGCGAAGACGCGGATGTCTATTCAGTTCACATGGAAAATCATTGTCCGTATCCGCGGACAAACCCGATGCATTGCGCAACCTCGGGCACATTGTTTTCCCAATTGTGTTCGAATTCGACGGAAATGTTGCCGACGAACTTCTGCCGCTTCAGTTCATCGAGAATGCCGCGGATGTTCGACACGCCGGTGCCGTAGGGGACATCGTGTCCTTCCGTGCCTTTCACGTTCAAATCCTTCAAATGCGAACTCACAATCCGGCCCTCCAGCACCTTGATGCATTTCACCGGATCCAATCCGGACCGGACCCAATGCCCCGTGTCCGCCGCCGCGCCGATGCGCGCATCCCGATTCTTCACGACGCTGAGAACGTATTCCGGATCCCAGACCTTGTAGCCGGGATCGTTGGCGCGCCTTGGATGATTGTGAATGCCGACGCGGATGTCGTATTCCTTCACAAGCTTTTCGATCGTGTCCATGGCATCGACCGATTCGGTGGTCACTGCGTAAAGGCCGAGCTTTTTCGCCAGTTCGAAGACCTTTCTCGCGCCCGCTTCGTCGCGCGGGATGCCGACGACGCCATAATTCACCGCTTTCACACCGGCGGCGTCGAGTTTCGCCTTCACCTTCGCAATCATGTCGTCGGTCGCATTGTGATCGAATTTCACGTCCGGCTGGTCCGGACTGAGACGTTGTCCGGGATAGAGTTCGATGATTTTTCCGCCCGCAGCGGCGGTTTTTTCAATTGCTTCGAATACAGAAAACCGGTTGAACGTCCATGCCTGGCAGCCGACCGCAAATTCCCCGACGCGGCAATCCGCCGGAATCGGATTCGCTGAAAGATTGTGGAGGCCGGTCATGCCGGTCAGTGCTGCGAGCAGGAGAATCGTTTTTATATTCATGCAACCTGGATCAGAAGACGTTGAACCTTGTCATGCCGTTACCCGTCTGCCAAACGGAAAACTTGACCCGTGCCCTCATGAGAACTAAGGACACCAAAGCGGATCGTCCGAACTGTAGAATGAACTGATTATGGAACCGAAATCCTTCACGCGCCACAACCGGCGACACTTCCTCAAAACCACTGCCACCGCCGCAACAGCCGTCACGTTCGGCGTTCCCGCGCTGCTCCGGGGACAGAACCTGAACAGCAAAATCAACATCGCGACGATCGGCGCCGCGGGCAAAGGCGAAAGCGACACCAATCTCTGCGCGAGCGAAAATATCGTCGCGCTGTGTGATGCGGACAAAAACATCTGCGCCAAGCAGCTGCAGAAGTATCCGAACGCGAAGTTCTATTACGACTTCCGAAAGATGCTCGACGAGATGGACAAGTCGATCGACGCCGTGATCGTTTCGACGCCAGACCATTTCCACGCCGTGGCAGCGTCCGCGGCCATTCAACGTGGCAAACACATTTACTGCCAGAAACCGCTTACTCAAACGATCTTTGAAGCCCGACGCCTGCGCGATCTCGTGCGCGAACACAAAGTCATTTCCCAGATGGGAAATCAGGGCAGTGCCGAGGACGGATTGCGTCGCGCCGTCGAAGTCATCCAGGCAGGCGTGATCGGTCCGGTTCGCGAAGTTCATGTCTGGAGCAACCGCCCCTTCTGGCCACAGGGAATCAATCGGCCTGAAGGCAGCGATCCGATTCCGGAAGGTCTCGACTGGAATCAGTGGATCGGCCCGGCTCCGATGCGCCCCTATAAGAAAGGCGTTTATCACAGCTGGAACTGGCGCGGCTGGCTCGATTTCGGAACTGGCGCACTCGGCGACATGGCGTGTCACACAGTCAACATGCCGTTCCGCGCGTTGAAGCTCGGCTTTCCGTCTATCATCGATGCAGAAATCGGATCGACCAATGGCGAAACCTATCCGCTCGCCTCGCGAATTCGTTTTGAATTCCCGGCGCGTGGGGGCGTGACGCAGCGCTTTGAGAAAGGCGCGCAGGCTTTGATTGCAAAACCGGCTGGCAGCGGCCCCGGCGCGATGCCTCCGCTGAAGTTCTGGTGGTACGACGGCGGCAAACCCGATCCGAATGGACGCGGCGGTCATGACGGCAGCAACAAGCCTTCAAAAGAAATCACCGCCGATGTCGAAACGTTCCGTGGCGAAGTTCCCGGAAGCGGCTGCCTGATCATTGGCGACAACGGAAAGATCTTTTCTCCCGACGACTACGGCACGCAGTTCTTCATCAAGTTGAACGACGAGGAGAAGTTTACTTTTTATCGCCGCCATCCCGCCGTGGAGCCGATCCCGGAAACACTGCCGCGCAATCCGTTCCAGGGCGACGCCGATGCGCGTCATCATCGGGAATGGCTGCAGGCGATTCGCGATAACAAACCCGAGATGTGCTACTCGCGCTTTGAGATCGCCGCCTACCTTACCGAGATCATGCTGCTCGGCTGCATCGCACTGCGCGTCGGAAAACCGCTCCAATGGGACGGACCGAACATGCGTGCGAAGAACGTTCCGGAAGCGGCCCAGTTCGTGAAGCGCGAGAATCGTGCAGGCTGGATCGTCTGAGAAAAAACAGCATCGAATCACGAACGGGCGGAGCAACCACTCTGCCCGTTTTGTTTAATGGCGGAAAAGCCGGTTTCGATTCTGGAGCAGATACCAGACGATCACCAGGTTCAGCAGGAGGATCGTAAGGATCACCCATGAAAACCCGCGCTCCACGATTTCATACAATTCAATCGGAATGAAGAACGCCGATTCGCCGATCGCCAGCCAGCCGGCCCACGAAACACGCAAGAGCAAGCCGCTCCCTTCAACCAGCGAGAACACACTGTAGAGCCCGGTTCCACGCGCGAACCAGACCACGTTGGACTGGCTCAATCCGCCAATCTTCACGGCCAGGTCGGAAAGGAATTTCTTCTCCGGATCCAGATGAAGGAATTCCAGCGTCCGGCGGAATTGTTCCGGGAGGTTCGTGTCTGAAATTTTGTAAACGCCAAGCGCCAGCAACAGCAGCAGGGTTCCTTTCACCAGTTTGAAGAGAATGATCAGGTAAAGCGTCGGCGCGCGCTTCCTTTTCTTCGAAGAACCGCTTTCTGAAAGAGAACTGCCGGTGCCGCTCATTTCGCGGCCACCGCCGGTGCCGCTTCCCGATTCTGCTCAGCCAGCTTGTTCCGCGATGCTTCCACCTTGATGTAATGCAGCACCACCGGCGCGAGAATCATTCCCGGAATGCCCATCAGTTTCTCACCAATCACAATGCCGATCAGCGTCAGCCACATCGGCGTCTTGATCCGGTTGCCGATGATCTTGCTGTTCAGGAAATACTCGAGCTTGTGAATCACCACGAGGAAGATCAATGAAACGAGCGCCATCTTTGGCGACAACGTGAACCCGACACCAACGATCAGCGTGTTGCTCATGATGTTGCCGATGATCGGCAGCAGTCCGCAAAGGAACGTCAGGACGATGATCACCATCACGTAAGGAAATCCGTTGTAGATGAGGAAAATGCTCGTCAGCGCTGTGTTCACTGCGGAGATGATGATTTGCGCGCCGATCACGCGCGCGAAGCTCGCGTAAAACGTCTCAAACCGCAGCACGAGTTCCTGAACGACCGTTGAATAAAGGCTCCCTCGCGTGGCGTGATCGTCATCCGCGCCCCAGCGCTGGTTCAAAAACAGGCTCACCGCGACGACCAGTCCGATGATCAGGAGGACGATCTGAAAAACCGCGTCGCGCGCATAACGTCCCAGATTCGCAAAACGTTCACGAACTTCCTTCAGAGCCACCGTTTTGAGGCTCGCATAGTCGGTGAAGGGAAGCTCAATGTTCTTGCTCTCAGCATAGTCCACGATGCGCGGAATCGATTCTTCCGCGATCGCAGGCAGAGTCAGGTAGGCCTGCTTGGAAAAGAAGAACAACCCGTAGGCAGTCGCCGCGACCGTGAGGAAATAGACGATCACCGCCAGAACCTTGCTGCGTCCGAGGCTGAACTGTTCAAGCGCGAAATAGCCGAACACCGCCGTGAGCACGAGCGTTCCCAGGTGAAACCACCCGATCAACACGAGCAAGACCACCATGATCGCGTATGAGATTCGCGCCTGCCGAGTCATAGCTGTTCAAACACACAACGCGCAACGTCCGCCTGCCCGCATCCTCCTCTCCCCGCGCTTCGCTGCGCGGCGAGGGAATATTTCAGGACGCGGGTTTCCAGTTGGGCCCGGTCCGCGGCGTTGAACGTTGAGGATTGACGGTTCACGAAATCAGCGTATTCGCGCGAGCAGCCAGTTCAACAGCTCCCCGATCGCCAGCCGCTCCTGCTTGCCGTCGTCACGATGCCGAATGGTCACGGTGTCCTTCAACTCCGGTTTCTCACCCAGCGTGTCGAAGTCAATCGTCACACAAAACGGCGTGCCGGCTTCGTCCTGACGGGCATAACGACGTCCGATTGAACCGCCATCGTCGTAAAACACATTCATCCACGGACGCAGCAGGTCGCGAACCTCCTCGGCTTTCTTGACCAGCTCCGGCTTGTTCTTCAACAGCGGCAGCACGCCCACCTTGATCGGCGCCACGCGCGGATGAAACTTCATGACCACGAGCGTTTCCGATTTGCCCTTGTCATCGGTTTTCGTCACCTCGGTGTAGGCGTTCGTGATCAATCCGAGAATCAGACGATCCACACCCGCCGATGGTTCAATCACGTGCGGAATATACTGGCCCTTGGCCAGACCGTTCGCGTCTTCGGTCGCATCCTTCGACGCCTGTTCAGCCGGGACACCCGATTTCTCCAGGTAACGCTTCCGGCTTTCGTAATAACGTTTCCAAAGTTCATCCTGCTTCTCCTTCGAAAGCTTCGCCCAGGCACCGCGCAGTTCCTCGTCAAAGATGCCCATCGGCTTGCCGGAGAAACGCTCGTGCTGGCTGAGGTCGAAATCGCTGCGCGCGGCAATGCCCTCCAGTTCTTCGCCCTTCATCTCGCCCTTTTCGTCGCGTTTGCTGAACGGGAACTTGAACAGAATGTCCACCGTCGCGCGGGCGTAGTGCGCCAGTTCATCCGCGGTCTGCACGTGGAATCCCAGCGTCTCCCGCGAGAGACCGATGTTTTCGTAAAAGCGGACGCGTTCCTCGACCCAATAACGATGCCACGCCTGCCAGCCCCAGTTCGGTTGCGGCTCGCCCGGATGGCCGGTCTCAGGAACCGTCGCCACGCTGCCGTGAATTGCTTCGATCGCTTCATCCGGCTTGATGAAAAATTCCAGTTCCATCTGCTCGAACTCGCGCGAACGGAAGGTGTAATTGCGCGGTGTGACTTCGTTGCGAAACGCTTTTCCGATCTGCGCAATGCCGAACGGCACTTTCTGACGTGACGTCTCCAGCACGTTCTTGAACTGCGCGAAAATCGCCTGTGCCGTTTCCGGCCGCAGATAAGCCACGTTATCCTCGCTTTCAACGGGACCGACGTAGGTTTTGAACATCAGGTTGAACGGACGCGGCTCGGTCAGATCAGTGGATCCGCAGCTGGTGCACTTGGTGCCGGCGGCGAGAGCGAATTTGCCTTCAGGCGTTTTCTCAAGCTTCAGCCCCTGATCTTCGCAAAGCTGATCCGCGCGGAAACGTTTCTTGCACTTTTTGCAGTCGCACATTGGATCGCTGAACGTGTCCACGTGGCCGCTCGCCTTCCAGATCGCCGGCGACATGATGATGGTGGCTTCGAGTCCGACGACATCCTCGCGCTGGCGGGTCATGGAATTCCACCAGAGTTCCTTCACATTGCGTTTGAGCTCGGCGCCGAGCGGACCGTAATCCCAGAAGCCGTTGATGCCGCCGTAGATTTCGGAAGATTGATAAACAAAGCCGCGGCGTTTGCACAGCGACACAATTTTTTCCATGAGCTGGTTCTCTTTGGGCTCGGCCATAAGGCGGCCAGTGTTCGGGATGGGCAGGTTGATGTCAAGGGATGCACGGATTCAAACGGGGCAAACGTGTTCAGACTCTCATTGGCACCGTGCTTCAGCGCGGTGATGTCGGACGAGATGGGAGCGAGCTGTTTCAACAGCTTGCCGCCGGACGCGGTAAGTCGGGAGATGGTGAATCCAATCAAAAACCTCCGGGGCGCGGAGCATTGCTCCGCAAGTTTCCTCAGATTATCGCGCGGAGCGATGCTCCGCGCTCCGGCGCCAAAGAGATGATTCCACGGCTGGTGCAACACAACACCCGCAGCATGAAAATGTTCCTTCGCCCGCAAGCAAAGCGGGGGTTGGCATTCGCTTGCGGCCGAGGAAATATTTCGTGGTGCGATGTCGTTGATGAACAGAACGCACCATTCGGTGCGGAAATATGGGGCAAAGCAGCAACTTTGCCCTACCTATTGTTGGTGGGGCGGAGCTGCCGCTCCGGTTGAAAATCGGTCGGGTAAAGCGAGTCCTCCCCGCGACCCGGTTGAGAGGTTCAAAGCCCGAAATTCTATTTGGGGAAATCTCTTCCCATCCCTCTCCTCCGACCATTCGCTCGGAAGAGAGGGAGATACGAGCGTTACGCATCTTGATCTTCTTGCGGATGTGCATTTGCGCACCTGTAGCGCAAATGCAGTTAAAATTCCGTTGCACGGCCCGGGCGAGAGATTAGCATCCCGGCTCCCTGCGGGGCATCGAACACGCCCTTCAGAATTAAGCTCATGAAGACTTTCAAAATTGCCGCCCTTGCCGGAGATGGAATCGGACCTGAAGTGATGCGCGAAGCGATCAAAGTGCTCCGCGCCGCCGAAAAGAAGTTTGGCTTCACACTCGAAATCACCGAGGCGCCGGTCGGCTGGGCGGGAATCGACGCCGCGGGCAAGGCGCTTCCCGACGCCACGCTCGCTCTCTGCAAAAATTCCGACTCCATTCTGTTCGGCTCCGTCGGTTTGCCCGATCGCGATCCGACGATTCCCAAGGAGGAACGTCCGGAACGCGCCGCGCTCCTGCGCATTCGCAAGGAGTTCGGATTGTTCGCCAATCTCCGGCCTGTGCAGCTTCCAAAAGCGCTCGCACACGCCTGCCCGCTTAGGCCGGAACGCCAGGGCGACGGCATCGACATTCTCGTCGTGCGCGAATTGACCGGCGGCATGTATTTCGGTCAGCCGAAGAAAACCGAGGACATCGGCGGCGGCAGCCAGCGCGCAATCGACACGATGGTTTACACGACGCCGGAGATTGAACGCATTGCGCAGGTCGCGTTTCGCGCGGCACAGCTGCGTCGCAAAAAGGTGACCAGCATCGACAAGGCGAACGTGCTTGAGAACGGCGTTCTCTGGCGCGACGTGGTGACGAAGGTCGGCAAACAGTTCCCCGACGTCACACTCGAACACATGTTCGTGGACAATGCGGCGATGCAGCTTCTCCTGCGTCCGACACAGTTCGACGTGATGCTCTGCGAGAACATGTTCGGCGACATCCTGAGCGATGAAGCTGCGGCACTGGCGGGATCGTTGGGAATGCTTCCCAGTGCGAGCCTGGGGGCGACGAGCGGAGACAAAACCTTCGGCTTCTACGAACCCGCGGGTGGCACGGCGCCGGACATCGCCGGGAAAAACCTTGCGAATCCGATCGCACAGATTCTTTCGGGCGCGCTCATGTTGCGCCACAGCTTCAAGCTCAACGACGCCGCAGCCGCCATCGAACAGGCGGTTGGCAAGGCGATCCAGGCTGGAAATCGCACCGGTGACATCTTCAATCCGTCTGAGACGAATGCCCGCAAGGTCGGCACCAGCGAAATGGGTGATGCCGTCGCCGCGGCGGTTTGATTAATCGATGTTTCGCGCAGCACCGCAGGAGCGATTGTTCTCTTGCGGTGCTGTGCGTTTTTCGGACCGCACCTTCGGCGCGGAATTATGGGGCTGCGCGGCAGCGCAAGCCCTACCTGGCCGTTGGTCACAACTCAAAACCCAAAACTCAACACTCAAAACTCCGCATTCAACGCTCAGCGCTGATAGCGGCTGAGGTATTCCTTGATCAGCTTCGAGTGCTCGGCGCGGACGGCTTCGAGCTTCGGATCGTCGGCGAGATTTTTCATTTCGTGTGGATCGGCGGCTTCGTCGAAAAGCATCGCACCACCGCCGGCTTCGAAGAATTCTGCGTAACGATATTTATCCGTCCGAACCGCGACGCCATGCAACGTCCGGCCATTTTCACTCCAGACGGAAAATGCAGGATGATTCCATTCCGCTTCCGGATTTCGAAGCAGCGACGCGAAGCTGCGTCCATCCACTCCTTTCGCCTGCAAACCGCACAATTCAGCGACAGTCGGATAAATGTCCACCGATTGCACGATCGCCCGAACCACTTTGGGTTTCGTGTCGTTCGGAAGCGCAAAGATCAGCGGCAGCCGCGTTCCCTGTTCGAACAGCGATCCGGCTTTCGACCATTTTCCTTTCTCGCCGAGCTGATAGCCGTGATCGCCCCAGAACACGATCAGGGTATTTGTGCGAAGACCGAGCCGGTCGAGTTCATCCAGCACTCGCCCCACGTTCCAATCCATCCATGAAGTCGAAGCTGCGTAGGCGCGAATCATCTGTTTCGCCTCCTCCGGCGAAGCGTCGCGTCCCATGAACAGGTCGGCATTTCTCGGTCGAATGGCAGCGCGTGGGAAACCTTCCGGCACGGTCGGCCGCGGCGCGAAGTCCGGCGGCAGTTCGATTTTTTCAACGTCGTAAAGATCGTAGAATTTCTGCGGCGCAGCAGGCGGACTGTGCGGTTTCACAAAACCGCAGCCGATGAAGAACGGTTCCTTGCTTTCCTTGAAACGCCGCAGCAATTCAATGGTGCGGGTGGCGGTTTTGTAATCACCGTGCGACTCGCCGTCGCCGTCCAGGACCACCCATCGATCGGAATGCTGCGCGCGACGCTCGGCGAGGGAGTTGGTGCCGGACGCCAGGGCGATGGCTTTCACTTCAGCTTCATCCACCAGACGCGCGCCGGGTTCATTGAAGTTCACACGGGGCTCGGGGTTTTCGCTCCACGAAGGATGATCGTCGAGACCGCCATGAAAAATCTTTCCAGCGCGGACCGACAGCCAGCCGTTCTGCTTGAACAATTCCGGCAACGTCACGAAATCAGGATGTTGGTCGCGAAAATCGATCCGGTTCCCGATCACTCCTGTGGTGGACGGCTGGCGTCCTGTGAGCATCGAGGCGCGGGACGGATTGCAAAGTGGAAACTGGCAGTAAGCCCGATCGAAACGCACTCCGCTCGAAGCCAGTTTGTCGAGGTTGGGCGTTTTCACCAGTTTGCTGCCGTAGGAACCGAGTTCCGCGCGCAGGTCGTCCGAAATGATGAACAACACGTTCAAGCGATTCGTCTCCGCCGCACGGGCAGCGAACACATGACTCCCGGCAATCAGCAGAATGCACAGCCGGAGGAGGAGATGTTTCATGATTCAAGGATGCGCGCTGGGCCGGAAACCGATATTCGCCAGAACTGTTGATCGGGGTGCAACCGAACACACGCGCTGGAATTAAAGAAAGAAGCATCAGCCGAACCGTGGCGCCCGCATCTCCCTCTCTTCCGAGCGAAGCCGGAGGAGAGGGATGGGGAGAGGAGGTCCCCCGTGCGCTTCGCTTTTGAGTGAGCGAGCATTTTGGTGCGTGTGTTAGCGGGACTCTTTTGATCGTCGATCAATCACACGGCACCGTCCGGGCTGATGCCCATTCGCGGATTTCAGCGACACGCTCGGACATCAATACAGACAACGGCCGCGTCTGTCGGATTTCCGTCAGCAGATCGGAATGCTCCACCTCGCGGCCATTGGCATGCGCGGCATACATCGCGGACACAATCGCCTGCTCAATCTCCGATCCGGAAAAACCGTCGGTCACGGCAATCAATTCATCCAATTGGAAGTTCTCCGAATTGAGATTCCGCTTTTGCAGATGAATCGTGAGAATCCGGTTCCGGTTCTCTGCATTCGGAAGATCGACGAAGAAGATTTCATCAAAGCGCCCTTTCCGCACCAGCTCCGGCGGCAGCTGCGCAATGTCGTTCGCGGTCGCCACCAGAAAAACCGCCTTCCGCTTCTCAGCCATCCAGGTCAGCAACGTTCCCAGCACACGGCGTGAAAGGCCGTCATCGTTTCCATCCGGCGCAAGTCCCTTCTCGATCTCGTCCATCCAGAGCACGCATGGCGACATCACCTCCGCCATTTCGAGTGCCTTGCGAAGATTGCGTTCGGTCTCGCCGTAATACTTGTTGTAGAGCACACCAAAATCGAGACGCAGCAGCGGCACGCCGAGAATGCCCGCAGTGGCCTTCGCGGCGAGACTTTTGCCGCAGCCCTGAACGCCCATCAACAACAGTCCGCGCGGTGGATCGAGCGCCAGATCCTGTTCGAAAAAGAATCGTTTCCGCACCTCCAGCCAGTGACGCAGCCGGTTCATGCCGCCGATGTCTGAGAACTTCGCCGTGTCGTATTCGAACGACAACAACGCGTCGCGGCCGAGCAGTTCATATTTGGCGCGGGTTACTTCCGGGATGTCAGATTCGGAAATAATGCCATCGCCATCGATCGCCTTCCGCGCCAGTCGTCGCGCGTCGGTGGCGGTGAGCCCCGCCAGGTTGCGCACGAGCAGGTCCAACGCCTTGTTCGTGGTCTGGACATCGCGGCGACCGTGCTGCGCTCCCCATTCGGCGGCCACATCAAGCACGATCCCGCGCAGTTCATCTGTCGTGGGCAGCGGCAGTTTGAAAAAGGTCGTGTAGGGCTTCAGCTCCTGCGGTAACTCCAGTGAATGCCCGACCAGGATCACCGTCGAGTAATGCTTGTTGTAGGTCAGCGCGATGTCCTTCAACTGCCGGACGTGAAGCAGATCCTGCATGAACGGATGAAAATCGAGCAGCATGAACAGGCAGTTGCTGGCGTTGGCCTTGATGTAGCCGAGCAGCTCGTGGGATTTGTGAATGGACTGCGTGGGCTGATCGCACGGATCGAAGGCCTGAAGTCCGTCCGAAACGGTCCAGCGATAGGCCTTGAGCTGAAGCTTGCGGCTGATCTGGCGGATGAGCCGGACGATCTGCGGCTCTTCATTGCTCTCCACGGCAATCAGCGGCATCCGGGATCGAATGATCGCCTCAAGGTCGCGCATCGGACTCTCGGTCAAAGAATCGGTGATACGCGCTGACTGTGAAGAAGGCTGGTTCATGGTCGCTGACCAGAAGTCGTTTGAATCCGCCGCCGCTTCAAGGAAAATCTCCGGGGCATGGGAAATAGGGCGCAACGAATCGTGAGGCTTACATCCCCCCTCTCTTCGAGCGAATGCCGGAGGAGATGGCCGGGGGGAGAGGAGGTTTTCGGACGACTGCGGAAAGCCGTTGCAAACGGCTGACCGCGCGATGTCGCCGACACCGTGCTGAAGCACGGTGCTAATGAGAATGGCCCCGAAGCGCGACAAAACCCGCTTGTTTTACCCGAGTGATTTTCAGTCGGACCCGCAGCTCCGCCTATCAACAACCGGTAGGGAAAAGCTGCTGCTTTGCCCCATATTTCTGCACCGAATGGTGCGTTCCGTTTCGTCAGCGACATCGCGTCAAGATCGATTGAACCATTCGACGAATCGTGAGGCTTACATCTGCCTCTCTTCCGAGCGAAAGCCGGAGGAGAGGAGGTGAGTTCTCATCAACACCGCGCTTCAGCATGGTGAAATCAGGACTGACTCGAAGAAGCCATTTCAACGGCTTTCGTCAGCACCACCCTCAAGTTGCAATCCGGCTGCTGTAAAGCGAGGCTGGCGACGGCTCAATCTTCCGGCGCTCACGACGAAATTCGGTCGCAATCCGCCAGCGCAGAATCATCCGCTGCAAGAAACCGGCCCGCGCGAACTCGTCAGCGTATCGCGCCTGAATCGACTCGCGCAGCTCACGCAAGTGCGTTTCAAACTCCCGGCTGCTCCGCAACCTCCGTTTTCCGTCAGAAACAAAATGTGGTTTCATGGTAAATAGGAATCTCAGGCGCATCGTGCAGCAGTTCGCCGCAGTGCATTCGCGATCCAATAAAGAGGAGACTTCCGCCTCCTGCATTTTGTCGTTGGACCTTCCGGGATCGGTGCAGTCACCAGATGGACGTGATGTCGCATACTATTTGGGCTGAGATCCTATGGCTTTGCAATTTTACATCACCGGCTTGATAGGTGTTCGACGTTTTCTGCAATGGATGTTTATAGCTCGCGCTCGCGATAATTCGGATTCGGAATGTCCCGACGAATCGTGACAGGTCTCTCGTGAATTGCCAGCAGCAGAGTCGTTCCAATCAGAACGCCCTGTAACGCGATAATGACAATAAAGATCAGTGACACCCATGGAAGCACCTGGTTCGAACCGGAAAGCAGGAATGCTCCTCCGGGAAATGATGCAAAACAAAACAAGCACGAAACCATGAAAAACAGGCGCGTGACAGGACGGAACACAATCTGCCGACGAATTACATTCACATTCAATATTTTGTCGCTCAGGCCCTATGGCCTTCGCAGGTTAAATACGGCCCACGGCGGACGCGTTCGCATTTCTCGAAATTGAACCGCAAAGAGCGCAGAAATCGCAAAGACGACATGCGGCATGCCCAATGCAAGTGACTACTGAAAAATTCCCATTGGTCATCAGCATTTGTCATTGAGATTGAAGCAATGCGGCAGCTTTGCCCTACCGATCAAGATAGGTAGGGCGAACCTGCCGGTTCGCCCATACTTCAACAAAAACGAGCGCAGCGAAGTTTTTGTCGGTCGTGTTTCGATCGCGCGAAATGACTTGGTAACCGTTCGTTCATTCCCGCTTGGGCGGGAAAGGAATAGTGGGCAAAGCGGCAGCTTTGCCCTACCGAGAAAAAGAGATCGCAGAGACGATATCTGAATGCCCAATGCCTTTTTAAAAATCCAAACTTCTGCTCAAACGGAAGAACTGCGCATCAGGCACATTTGTCACGATGACCTTGATTTTGCCGTCACCGTAAAACGGCGCGTTGGTCACGGTAGTCCAATTGCCAACGGTGAGCGACGACGCCTGTTGCAGCGTGTAGTCCGGGAAACTCGCTGGCCAATGAAGGGTGCTCTGCGAATTGCCGGAGGTGACATTCAACCTGGGACGCTCCGGT
>Ga0065721_10048905_pt1 | contig 62401 bp, 50 predicted proteins | sample Mesricmetagenome_FD_59108 | JGI IMG/M metagenome (GOLD analysis project Ga0065721, IMG submission 59108) | Mesophilic microbial community from rice straw/compost enrichment Sample: eDNA_1 v2 (version 2) | ecosystem: Engineered > Solid waste > Grass > Composting > Bioreactor | place: USA: Davis... | reverse complement strand
GGCGGCCCGACCGGGGTGGAACTGGCGGGCGCCATCGCCGAACTCGCCCGCCATGGGCTGAAGGGAGAGTTCCGCGCCATCGATCCGGCCAAGGCCCGCGTCCTGCTGGTGCAGTCCGCCCCGCGCCTCCTGCCGACCTTCCCTGTGGCGCTGTCGGCCCAAGCCGCCGCGTCCCTGGAAACGCTGGGCGTCACCGTCCTGACCGGCAGCGCGGTGGAGGCGGTGGACGAGGCCGGGGTCACCGTCTCCGGCACCCGGATCGCGGCGCGCACCGTCTTCTGGGCCGCCGGGGTCGTCGCCTCCCCCGCCGCGCGCTGGCTGGGGGTGGAGGCCGACCGCGCCGGCCGGGTGCCGGTCGGTCCCGACCTGTCGGTTGCCGGCTTGGCCGACGTCTTCGCCATCGGTGATACGGCCCTGAGCCATGGCTGGGACGGCCAGCCGGTGCCGGGTCTCGCCCCCGCGGCCAAGCAGGGTGGCGCCTTTGTGGCCCGTGTCATCCAAGCGCGGCTGGAGGGGCGGCCCGCCCCGGCCCCCTTCCGCTACCGCCATGCGGGCAGCCTCGCCACCATCGGCCGCAAGGCGGCGGTCGCCGATTTCGGCCGCGTGCGCCTGACCGGTGCGGCCGCCTGGTGGCTGTGGGGCGTGGTGCACATCCTCTTCCTATCGGGCATGCGAAACCGTTTGGGCGTCGCCGTCGAGTGGTTCTGGGCCTACCTGACTCTGCGTCAGGGAACCCGCCTGATCACCGGCCCGGTCGATCGTGCGCCCACGCCGACCGCCGCCCCGACCGCCCCCGCGCTCGAACGCGCCTCATAGAGTGGAGAAGGACCATGACGCTGGTCATGATGCGTCCCGCATCCCCCACCCTCGCCCCCACCCTCGCCGACCGCCTGGGCCTGCTGCCGATCCGCTTCGGCCGCGCGGTCTGCGGCGATCTGGCCCAGGCGGAGCGGCGGGAATGGTGGCTCGCCAACGGGCTCGGCGCCTACGCCGCCGGGACCGTCGCGGGCAGCCTGATGCGGCGCTACCACGGCCTGCTGGTCGCCCCGGTCGAGCCGCCGCTCGGCCGCCGGCTGGTCTTCGCCAAGGCCGACGCCACGCTGATCGCCGACGGGCGGGAGTGGCCGCTTTTCAGCAACCGCTGGGCCAGCGGCGCCATCGCCCCGGCCGGGCACGAGCATGCGGAAAGCTTCCATCTCGACGGGCGCATCCCGGTCTGGACCTACGCGATTGCCGGCCGCCGGGTCGAGGCGCGGGTGTGGCTGGAGCAGGGCGCGAACACCGTCTATGCCGCGTGGCGCCTGCACGCCGACGCTGGGGACGGTGACGGCATCGCCTTGCGCGTGTCCCTCCTGGTCAACGGCCGCGACCATCACGGCACCACGGACCGCCATGGCTTCACCCCGGATCTCCGGGCAGACGCCCCCGACCGCCTGCGCGTGGTCGAGCCCGGCGGTTTCACCTTGGCGCTCCACGCCCCCGGCGGGCGGATCGAGCCCCGCCGCGACTGGCACGCCGACTTCCTGCTGCCCATCGAGGAGGAGCGCGGCCTGCCGCCCGTGGACCATCACCTGTGCGTGGGCGAAGCGGTTTTCGACCTGCGTCCCGGCGCATGGGTGGGCTTGGTCGGCAGCCTGGAGCCGGACGCCGACACGGACATCCCCGCATCCCTCGCCCGCCGTCGCGCGCAGGAGGTCGCGGTGCTGGAAACGGCCGACGACGCGTTGCCGGAGATGGCCGAGGCCCCCGGCTGGGTGCGGCGGCTGGTGCTGGCCTGCGACAGCTTCCTCTTCGCACGGCCCCTGCCGGAGGTGCCGGACGGGCAATCGGTGATCGCGGGATACCCGTGGTTCGGCGACTGGGGCCGCGACACCATGATCGCGCTGCCCGGCCTGACGCTCGCCACTGGGCGCGCCGACGCCGCGCGGCGCATCCTGGAGACCTTCGCCCGTTTCGTGGACCGCGGCATGCTGCCCAACGTCTTTCCCGGCGCCGGGGAGCGGGCCGACTACAACACCGTGGACGCCGCACTCTGGTATGTCGAGGCGTGGCGCGCCTACCTGGAGGCCACCGGCGATGCGCAAGCCCTGGCCCGCGCCTTTCCAGTGCTGGCGGACATCATCGACAACCACCGGCACGGCACCCGCTACGGAATCGGGGAGGACCCGGCCGACAGTCTGCTGCGCGCCGGGGAACCGGGGCTGCAACTGACCTGGATGGACGCCAAGATCGGCGACTGGGTGGTCACGCCCCGCCATGGCAAGCCGGTGGAGATCAACGCCCTGTGGTTCAATGCGTTGTGCGCCATGGCCGGCTTCGCCGACCGTCTCGGCCGGCCTGCCGCCCCTTACGCCGAGGCGGCGGAGCGGGTGCGCCGCTCCTTCGGGCGCTTTGTCCGGCCTCAGGGCGGGCTTTACGACGTGATCGACGGCCCGGACGGCAACGACGCCACCATCCGGCCCAACCAGATCTTCGCCGTCAGCCTTCCCGTCTCCCCGCTGGACCCCAGCGTGCAGGCCCGCGTGGTCGCGGAATGCCGGCGGGAGTTGCTGACCAGCCACGGGCTGCGCTCCCTGGCGCCGGACCACCCCGACTACCGCGGCCACTACCACGGCGGCGTGTGGGAGCGCGACGGCGGCTACCACCAGGGGCCGGTCTGGGCGTGGCTGCTCGGCCCCTTTGCGCTGGCGGTGCACCGGGTCACCGGCGACGCGGAGGCCGCGCAACGGCTTCTGGAGCCCATCGCCGACCATCTCGCCGACGCGGCGCTCGGCCAGGCCAGCGAAATCTTCGACGGCAACCCGCCGCACACGCCGCGCGGCTGCCCCGTCCAGGCCTGGTCGGCCGCCTGCGTGCTTGAGGCGTGGTGGCGGCTGGAGCAGGCGAAATCATCGAAAGGGAGGATCTGAACCATGCGGAACGCGGAACGGCAACGCCTCGAAGCCCAGCGCTCCGGGTCCCAGAACTGGCGGCTGTGGGGTCCCTACCTGTCGGAACGGGCCTGGGGCACGGTGCGCGAGGACTACAGCCCCCACGGCACCGCCTGGGAGGATTTCAGCCACGACCAGGCGCGCTCCCGCGCGTACCGCTGGAGCGAGGACGGGCTGGGCGGCATCAGCGACGACCGGCAGCGGCTGTGCTTCGCACTGGCCCTGTGGAACGGCCGCGACCCGATCCTGAAGGAGCGCGCCTTCGGCCTGACCGGCAACGAGGGCAACCGCGGCGAGGACGTGAAGGAGTTCTATTTCCACCGCGACGCCACGCCGAGCCATTCCTGGCTGCGCTATCTCTACAAATACCCGCAGGCCGAATTCCCCTACGGCCGCCTGCTGTTTGAGAACCGAATGCGCGGGCGCACCGACCCACCCTTCGGGCTGCTCGACAGCGGCGTGTTCGACGAGGGGCGCAGTTGGGATGTGGAGGTCACCTATGCCAAGGCCGGCCCGGATGAAATCCACATCCGCATCGAGGCCGCGAACCGCGGCCCCGGCCCGGCCACGCTGCACCTGTTGCCCACCCTGTGGTTCCGCAACACGTGGAGTTGGTCCGGCGATGCCGAGCGCCCCAGCCTGCGCGCCATCCCGCCGCCGGCCGGCGCGGCCTGGGCGATCCGGGCGGAGCACCCGGACCTCGGCTCCCACCACCTCTACGGCGCCGCCCCCGCCGAACTGCTGTTCACCGGGAACGACAGCAACGCGGAGCGGCTGTGGGGCATCCCCAACGCCACGCCCCATGTGAAGGACAGCTTTCATCGCCGCGTGGTCCAGGGCGAGGCCGGCGCGGTCAATCCCGCGCTGGAAGGCACCAAGGCCGCCCCCTGGTACGTCCTCGACGTGCCGGCGGGCGAGGCCCGCTCCGTCGACCTCGTGCTCTCCGCCTCGCCTCTGGCCGAGCCCTTCGCCCGCACCGCCGACGTGCTGGCCGCCCGCAGCCGAGAGGCCGTCGCCTTCTACGACGCGCTGCTTCCCGACGCGGACGCGGAGGACAAGCGGGTGCTGCGGCAGGCGATGGCCGGCATGATCTGGTGCAAGCAGTTCTTCCACTACGACGTGGAGCGCTGGCTGGAGGGCGACCGGCTGCCGCCCCCCGAAAGCCGCAAGGGAGGCCGCAACCGGTCCTGGAAGCACCTGAAATCGTCCGACATCATCTCCATGCCCGACACCTGGGAGTATCCATGGTTCGCGGCCTGGGACCTCGCCTACCATTGCGCTGCGCTGGCGCTGGTGGACGTGGACTTCGCCAAGGACCAGATCGAGGTCCTGCTGTCGGAGCGCTTCCTGCATCCCAACGGCCAGATCCCGGCCTATGAATGGGCCTTCGGCGACGTCAACCCGCCGGTGCACGCGATGGCCGCGCTGAAGGTCTTCCGGGCGGAACGGGTGCAACGCGGCGAGGGCGACACCCACTTCCTGCACCGCGTCTTTCACAAGCTGCTGCTGAACTACGCCTGGTGGGTGAACCGCAAGGACGCCGACGGGCACAACGTGTTCGAAGGCGGCTTTCTCGGCCTCGACAACATTTCCGTCTTCGACCGCTCGCAGCCGCTTCCCCCCGGCTACAGCCTGAAACAGGCCGACGCCACCGGCTGGATGGCGATGTTCGCGCTGAACATGGTGGTCATGGCGCTGGAACTGGCGGCGGAGGACCCGGATTACGAGGACATCGCGATCCAGATCCACCAGCAGTTCCTCAGCATCGCGAACGCCATCGGCGGCCATGTGCCGGGGGCGGTGTCGCTGTGGGACGACGCGGACGGCTTTTTCAAGGACCTGATCGTCTGCCCGAACGGCGAGATCTCGCGCGTGAACGTCTACTCCATGGTCGGGCTGATCCCGCTCTTCGCGACGGAGGTCGTGGACCGCCGCCTGTTGGAGCGCGTGCCCCGCTTCCGCCGCATGCTGACCACGCACAAGGGCGGCAAGTTCCAGGGCAGCTATGTCTGTGCCTGCCCGGATTGGGAGAACGAGCGCGGCGAGCATCTTCTGGCGCTGGTCGATCACACGATGCTGCCGCGCATCCTGCACCGGCTGCTGGACCAGGGCCAGTTCCTGTCCGACTATGGCATCCGCAGCGTCAGCCGCATCCATGCGGAGCAACGGCACCTGGGCGACCTACCGGGCGTGGGGCAGGCGCTGATCGAGTATGTGCCGGGCGAGTCCAACTCCGGCCTGTTCGGCGGCAACTCCAACTGGCGCGGGCCGGTGTGGCTGCCGGTGAACTACACGCTCGTCCAGTCCATCGAGAAGTTCCACCGCTTCCTGGGCGATGCCTACCGCGTGCCCGTGCCCTGCCTCGGCGGCCGGGAACTGACGCTGAAGGAGATCGCGACGCTGATCGCCGACCGGCTGGTGTCGCTCTACCGCCCGGACGAGGCCGGCCGGCGGCCGGTCTATTGCACCCAGCCGCGCTTTCACGAGGACCCGCACTGGCGGGACCTGCTGCTTTTTTACGAGTACTTCCACGCCGACACGGGCCAGGGCCTGGGTGCTGCGCACCAGACCGGCTGGACGGGCCTGCTTGCCAACCTCGTCATGCGGCGCTACCGGACGGACATTCCGGATTACTGGAAGGCGCGAAGCGTGGAAGAGGTGCTGGAGGTGTAGGGGAAGTCAGCCACCCCAACCGACCTCCATTCTCGGCTCCGTCGCGTCCCAGCGGTAGGTCTGGGCCATGCGGATGGCGACCTGCTCCACCGGGGTGAAGCGGCGGCCTGCGACGGTCACCAGATGAACGGTGCGGGTCACCTCCGGCTCGATGATCACGCGCGTGGTGATGCCGGGCAGCAACGCCAGGTGTTCCGGCATCACCGCGCATCCCATGCCGGCGGCGATCATCGCCTGCACCCAATCCTCCCGTTCGCTGTGATAGCGGATGTTCACGGCATGCCGCTTCGGCAGGCCCAGCGCTTCGAAGTGGTAGCGGAACTCGCAGTGGACGCGCTGCAGATAGTCCTCTCCGTCCAGCTCGTGCAGCGGCACCGCGTTCATGGCCTCGAAGCGATGGCCCTTGGGAAAGGCGATCAGGTAGCGCTCGGAGAACAGCGGCCTTGCCGTGCAACGCTCCGGGAAGGCGGGCAGCGCGACCAGCGCCACGTCCAGATCGCCCGCCAGCAGCGCGTCCACCAGCGGCTTGGCCGGCAGGTCCTGGATGATCAGGTCCAGCATGGGGATGCGCGCCCTCAGCTGCTCGAAGAAGCCGACCAGCCGCGGCGGGCTGATCGTGCACATCACCCCCAGTTTCAGCGGCGCCCGGTCCATGCAGCGGTACTGCTTCGCCTCCGCCAGCACGGCGGCGTTGGCGCTGTAGATCGAGTCCAGGTGCGGGCGGACAAGCCGCCCCAGCTCCGTCAGATGGGTGTTGTGATGCTCCCGGCTGAAGAGCAGGCCGCCCATCTCCTCCTCCAGCTTCTGGATGGCGCGGGTCAGCGACGGCTGGGTGACGTTGCATTGGTCCGCCGCGCGCGTGAAGTTCAGCGTTTCCGCAACAGCCAGGAAGTAGCGGATCTGGTGCATCTCCATCGCAACCTCCGGGCGCCATTGGTGGGATCATAGCCGGCGGCTATGCACACAATAGGACCAAAGCATTTCAGGCCGCCCCGGACAACGAATACTTTGGGTTCGTCAACCACTCCCCTTGGCGGGAGAGACAACCGAAGGAGATGACCGATGACCGAAACGACCAATGGCCTGACGATTGCCGCCGCGTTGGCCGGTGCCCTGTCTCTGGCCGCACTCCTGCCGGCCACCAGCGCCGCCGCGGCGGAGGCCAGCGGCCTGGAGAAGTGCTACGGCATTTCCAAGGCGGGCCAGAACAGCTGCGCCAATGAGGCCGGCACCCATTCCTGCGCCGGCCAATCCACCAGGGACTATGACGGCGGCGAGTGGCGGGCGGTCCGGGCCGGAGTCTGCGCCGAAATGGGCGGCAAGCTGACGGCTTTCGACGGCGTCGGCATGCCCAAGGACATGACCAAGGCCGCCTCCGCGACCCCGAAGAAGAGCTGATCCGGGCCGCCGCCCAGATCCCCTTGAGACCACGGGGGCCGACCGCTGGTGCCGCCCCCTTGGAGGTTCCCGCCATGCACGCCGCGCCCGACGCCCCTCGCACCCCCTCCCCCCTGCCTGCGCGAGCGGGCGTCGGGCTGCGGCACCGCCACGTCGCGGACTTCCTGACCGCACCCCCCGCCGTGGCCCCCACCGTCGCTTGGATCGAAGTGCACAGCGAAACCTATCTGGCGGCCGGCGGTCCCCGCCTGCGGGCGTTGGAGGCGATCCGCCGGGACTTCCCGCTCAGCTGCCACGGGGTCGGCCTGTCGCTCGGCTCCGCCGAAGGGATCGACACCCGGCACCTGGACCGGCTGGCCGCCCTCTACGAGCGTCTTCAGCCGGACCTGATTTCCGACCATCTGGCCTGGAGCACGACGGGCGGGGCCTACCTGAACGACCTGCTGCCCCTGCCCTACAGCGCAGAGGCGCTGGACACCGTTCGCCGCAACGTCGAGCGCGTGCAGGAGAGCCTGAAGCGCCCGATCCTGGTGGAAAACCCGTCCCGTTACCTGAGCTTCGCCGACTCCACGATCCCAGAGGCGGAGTTCCTGGCCGAACTGTCGCGCCGGACCGGCTGCGGCCTGCTGCTGGACGTCAACAACATCCACGTCAGCGCCCACAACGTCGGGCTCGATCCGCTGGCCTACCTCGACGCCATCCCGGCGCAGGCCGTGGGCGAGATCCACGTGGCCGGCCATGCGGTGCACGACACCGGCTGCGGCACCCTGCTGATCGACGATCACGGCAGCACCGTGGCCGATCCGGTCTGGGATCTGCTGGACGAGGCCCTGCGCCGGCTTGGCCCCCGCCCGGTGCTGGTCGAATGGGACACGCGCGTGCCGGACCTGCCGGTCCTGCTGGCCGAAGCCGAACGCGCCGACCGGAGAATCCGCGCCGCCGAGGCGGAGGCCCGCCATGCTGCATGACCTCCAGGCCACCATGCGCCGCGAGTTGCTCCGCACCGGGACGGGCATCCCGCCGGGCATCGCGCCGGGAACTGGGGACGACGCCATTCCAGCATCCGTCCGCTTCGCCATTTACGCCAACAACGTCGCCGGCTCATTGGTCGAGGCGCTGGAGGCGGCCTTTCCGGCAACGGCGCGGCTGCTTGGCAACCCGGCCTTCCGCCGGACGGCCCTGGCCTTCGTGCGGCGGCACCCGCCGCGCGAGCCGCGGCTCCTGGCCTATGGCGACCATTTCCCCGAGCATCTCGCGCACAGCGCACCGGACCACCCTGCCGCGGCCGACCTCGCCCGTTTCGAATGGGCCTGGAACGCGGCCTATTTCGCCGCGGACGCGCCGGTGCTGGACCTTGCCGCGTTGCGCGCGCTGTCCGGCGACCATTACCCGGCCCTGCGGCTGACGCTGCACCCGTCGGCCCACCTGCTGACCTGCGCCCACCCGGTGCTGGATGTGTGGAACGCGCTGCTGCGGGAGGACATGGTTTCCGAGCCCGCACCCGCGACCCAGCATCTGCTGATCGTCCGCCCGCTGCTGGAGGTGCAGGCGGTCACGCTGGGGGCAGGCGAGATGACCCTGCTGATGGCCCTGTCGGCGGGTTCCGACCTCGCCCACGCCGCGATGGCGGCCTCCGCGACCGAACCGGGTTTCGACCTTCAGGGCACGCTGCTGGCCCACCTGCAACTGGGCAGCTTCACCGCCTTCACCCCACCCACCACATGAGGATTGAGCCATGTCGCACGCCGCCATCGGGCGCCGCTTCCGCGATCACCGCACGCTGCACGGCCTGATCCCCGTCGGCACGGCCGTCGTCGACGGCGTGAACCGCTGGGGTGCGCCCCTGCTGCAACTGGCGATCCGGCTGTGGATCGCGCGGGTGTTCTTTCTGTCCGGCCTGACGAAGCTCCAGGATTGGAACACCACGGTTCTGCTGTTCCAGGAGGAATACCGTGTGCCCCTGCTGCCGCCGGACCTCGCGGCACTGATGGGAACGGCGTTCGAACTCGGCATGCCGATTCTGCTGGTCGTGGGTCTGGCAAGCCGCCTCGCCGCGCTGCCCCTCCTCGGCATGTCGCTGGTGATCCAGTTCGTCCTGGGCGCCGCCAACCCAGCCTATGATTCCGTGGAGCATGTCTACTGGATGTTTCTGCTGCTGGCGATCGTCGTGCATGGCCCGGGTGCCCTGTCGCTCGACCACCTCATCCGCCGCCGTCTTGCCCGCGATCCTGCCAGTGCGTCCCGCTGATCGGGCTGCGGCCAGACGCCCTTTGATCCGGCAGTTGCAGCTGTAGTCCGGAATGGCCCAACGGGCAGTAAGACCCAAAGATTTTCACAAAGGAGCCTCTCTCCACCGTCGTTCAGGCAAGTCTCCAAAACCCTCTTTGTGCCGTCTTTGTGTCCTTTGTGTCTTTGTGGTGAATCCCTTTACACCACGGCCCCGCTTCCGTTAAGTTGCCGCTCGTCATGGGGCGAACTGCGTCCGCGCAACAGCGCCCATGCGACACCCCCGAAAATCTGTTGCACGATGTTGCACTGGTTAACGCGCCCACCGCAGAGCGCGCGGCCGGCTGCGCCGCCGTGCAGCCCATGCACGCAGCCCACGCACGACGACAGCACACAAACGCACCACCCCAAACCACTGATCCAGCATCAGAAAACGCCGAAAGCCGCCATTGTGCAGAACCGCTTCTCTGCACAACGATGCACAACGCCGACGGATGTCCCATACGCCCCCGTATGGACAGGCTCGCAACGGCTTCGCCGATCCGATACACTCCCGGCCCACAAGACGGCCCCAAGGCCGCGCCCCGGTACAGATGCAGAGGAAACGCATGCCCAACGCCCAAAGCCCCAAGCTCACCCAGAGCTACGTCCACGGATCCTGCGACAAGCCGCTGATCGGCGAGACGATCGGCGCCCATCTCGACCGCATCGTGGCCGGCGGGCCGGACCGGCCGGCGCTGGTCGTGCCGTCGCAGAACGTCCGCTGGACCTATGGGGAGTTCAAGAAGCGGGTGGACGCGCTGGCGGCCGGCTTCATTGCGCTGGGGCTGAAGCCCGGCGACCGCATCGGCATCTGGTCGCAGAACAACGCCGAATGGGTGCTGACCCAGTTCGCCACGGCCAAGGCCGGCCTGATCCTGGTCAACATCAACCCGGCCTATCGCCTGCACGAACTGGAATACGCCATCAACAAGGTGGGCTGCTCCGCCCTGATCCTGGCGCCGGCCTTCAAGACCAGCGACTACATCGGCATGGTCCACACCCTGGCGCCGGAGCTGGACCGCTGCCGGCCGGGGCATCTCGATTCCCACAAGCTGCCGACGCTGAAGACCGTCATCCGCCTGGGCGCGGAGAAGACGCCGGGCATGCTGAACTTCGACGACATCCCCACCCTCGCCCAGCCCGCCCATGTGGCGGAGGTCGGGCGGCTGGCGACCCAGCTTCAGTTCGACGACCCGATCAACATCCAGTTCACCAGCGGCACCACCGGCAATCCGAAGGGTGCCACGCTGACCCACCACAACATCCTGAACAACGGATTCTTCATCGGCGAGGCGATGCGCCTGACGGAGGAGGACCGGCTGTGCATCCCCGTACCCTTCTACCATTGCTTCGGCATGGTCCTGGGCAACCTCGCCTGCGTCACCCACCGTTCCTGCATGGTCATTCCGGGCGAGGGCTTCGACGCCAGGGCGGTGCTGGAGACGGTCCAGGCGGAGCGCTGCACCGGGCTGCACGGCGTGCCGACTATGTTCATCGCCGTGCTGAACCACCCGGACTTCGGCCGCTATGACCTGAAGAGCCTGCGCACCGGCATCATGGCGGGCTCCCCCTGCCCCATCGAGGTGATGAAGCGCGTCGCCAGCGAGATGAACATGCGCGAGGTCACCATCGCCTACGGCATGACGGAGACGAGCCCGGTCAGCTTCCAGTCCTCCACCGACGACCCGCTGGAGCGGCGCGTCTCCACCGTCGGCCGCATCCAGCCGCACCTGGAGGTGAAGGTCGTCGACATCGACGGCCGCATCGTCCCGCCCGGCACGCCGGGCGAGCTGCTGACCCGCGGCTATTCGGTGATGCGCGGCTATTGGGGCGACGAGGAGCGCACGCGGGAGGCCATCGACGAGGCCCGCTGGATGCACACCGGCGACCTCGCCACCATCGACGCGGACGGCTACTGCAACATCGTCGGCCGCATCAAGGACATGGTCATCCGCGGCGGCGAGAACATCTACCCGCGCGAGGTGGAGGAATTCCTCTACACCCACCCCGCCATCGCCGACGTCCAGGTCTTCGGCGTGCCGGACAAGCAGTATGGGGAACAGCTCTGCGCCTGGATCCGAGTGAAGGACGGCGAGGATTTGACGGAACAGGCCGTGCTGGACTTCTGCAAGGGCCAGATCGCCCACTACAAGGTGCCGAAATACATCCGCTTCGTGGACGGCTTCCCGATGACCGTCACCGGCAAGATCCAGAAGTTCATCATGCGCCAGCGCATGACGGAGGAGCTGGGCTTGGGCGAGGACAAGACGGCGTAAGGTTGCGACTCAAGGCCGGGCACGTCCGCGACCGCGGGCGCGCCCGGTTCTGCGCTCCTACATCACCGCCAGCAGAAGCAGCGGCAGGGCCAGGAAGGCCATGGCGGTGGAGCCCAGCACCATGCCGGCGACTTCCTCCGGCGCGTTGTTGTAGCGCAGCGCCCACAGATAGTTGAACACCGCCACCGGCATCGTGCTTTGCAGCAGCACCACGCCGCGGATCGTGCCCTGAAGGCCCATGATCTGGACGATGACCAGCCCGGCGACGAAGCCCAGCACGATGCGCAGCGCCGACATGCCCAGCGACCGCAGGATCCCCTGCATCCGCAGGCCCGCCAGCGCGACGCCCAGCGAGAACAGCATCAGCGGCACCGCGCAGTTGCCCAGCAGCGTCGTGGTGTTGGTCACCCACTGCGGCGGCTGGATCCCGGTCAGCAGCACCGTCACGGCCAGAGCGACCGCGTAGATCACAGGCGTACGAACGACTTGGCGAAAGTCGGTGCGCCCGGCGGCCAGCGCCGGCCCGACGGTGAATTGCAGCACCGCCAGCGCCGCGAAGAACAGCACCGCCAGCCCCAGCCCGGTCTCGCCGAAGGCGAACAGGCACACGGGGATGCCCATGTTGCCCCCGTTGGGAAAGCTCAGCGCCGGCAGATAGACCCGCAGGGGCAGCCGGAACAGCAGCAGCAGCGGCGTCGCCAGGATGCCGGCCAGCAGCATGCAGCCGATGGAGGCCGCGGCCATGGTCAACAGTTCCTCCCCGCCCAGCGTCAGCCGCGCCAGCGACGAGAAGACGAGGCACGGGGTGGAGACGTTGATCGCAAAGGTGGTGATAAAGGCGCTGTCGTACGGAAGGGCCGCGCGTTTCCAGCCAAAACCAAGGGCGGCGATCAGGAATACCGGCACCACGACGGCGGCGATGCCGGACAACGGGGCGAGAAGATCCATGGTTGGGGGACGTCCGGGGGCTCACGAAATGGAACGGCCCCCAATACAGGGAGGAATGGCGCGGGGTTCAACTGGAAAGTGCCGCGCCTCCGGTCGGGGCGGGTACCCTTCAGGCGGCGGCCTTCAGGATTTCCCGAAGCAGCGTCGTGGTGATGGGCTTGTGCACCAGGCGGAAGCCGGCTCCGCGGATCTCCGTCAGGCGTTCCGGGGCGGTGTCGCCGGTCAGCACCACGGCGGGGACACGCACGCCGCAGACGCCGTGGATGTCCCGGATGGCCTCCACGCCCGTGCGGCCTTCGCGCAGGCGGTAGTCGGCGATGATCAGGTTCGGCATCCGGCCGATTCCGTGCAGCAGGCCCACCGCCTCGTCCCCCGACATCGCGGCCACCACCTCGTACCCCCATTCCTCCAGCAGGGTGCGCAGGCTGAGCAGGACGATGGCCTCGTCGTCGATGACCACCACCAGCCCCGGACTGGAATCGTTGGCCGCTCCGCCGCCATGGTTGCGCAGCGACGTGCGGGGGCGCACGGACGGCAGTTCGACGCAGAAGGCGCTGCCGATGCCAAGGCGCGAGCGGACCGTGACGCGGTGGCCGAGCAGGTTCGCCAGCCGGCGCACGATGGCCAGCCCCAGGCCCAGCCCCTTGGCTCGGTCCCGTTCGGGGTTGCCGACCTGGAAGAATTCGTCGAACACCGCCTGCTGCTGGTCGTCGGCGATGCCGATGCCGGTGTCCACCACCTCGACCCGCACCGTGTTCCCGGTGCGCCGGCAGCCGATTACGATCCCGCCACGGGCCGTGTAGCGCAGGGCGTTCTCGATCAGGTTGCGCAGCATCCGCTCCAGCAGCATGGGGTCGGTCCGCGTCCACAGGGATGTCGTCACCAGACGCAGGCTCAGCCCCTGCCGTTCAGCGTTCGCCTTGTAGTCGGCCACCAGCCGTTCCAGCAGCGGCCCCAGGGCGCAGTCGGTCTCGTTCGGTTCGACCACTCCGGCGTCGAGCCTCGACACGTCCAGCAGACCGTCCAGCAGCAGCTTCAGCGCGTCGAGCGATTGCCCCATGCTGGCCACCAGATCCCGGCCCGGATGGTCTTTCAGCCGGTCGCCCAGCACCTGGGAGAAGAAATAGAGGGACTGCACCGGCTGGCGCAGGTCGTGGCTGGCCGCCGCGAAGAACTGGGCCTTGGTCCGCTCCGCCTTTTCGGCGCGCGTCGCTTCGCGCCGGGCTTCCTCCGCCGCGCCCAGGGCCTGAGCCATGGCATGCTCGGCCTCGTCCTTCGCGGCGATCAGCGCCTCCTCCGCGGCCTTGCGCGCGGTGATGTCGCGTACCATGCCGGTGAAGCGCGTCACCCCAGCGGCCCGCCATTCGGCAACCGCCAGTTCCAGCGGGAAGAACGAGCCGTCCTTGCGCCGCCCGACCACCTCGCGCCCGATGCCGATGATGCGGCGCTCGCCCGTCTGCAGGTAGCGGGCGAGATACCCGTCGTGCCCGGTGCGGTCCGGTTCGGGCATCAGCATGCTGACATTGCGCCCGATCACCTCCTCGGCAAGGTAGCCGAAGGTCCGCTCGGCCGCGCGGTTGAAGGCCCGCACGGTCCCGGCCGTGTCGATGACGACGATGGCGTCCACCGCCGTGTCCACGATGGATCGGTACCGGGCCTCGGCGTTCTCCGCCGTTTTTGCCGTCTCCACCAGGGCCGCGCTGGCCTCGGCCAGGACACGGTGGAGTTCGTCGATCTCGCGGACATGGACATCGCCGCTGTAGAGGATCGGCTGGCGTTCCGCCAGCTTGCCGCCCGACGCAACCAGTTCCCGGACGGGCTTGGCGAGGCGGCGCGCCAGCACGGTCGCCGACGCCGCCGAGACGGCCAGCAGCAGGACGGCCAGCCCGATCGCGACGAGCACCGTGTAGTTCAGCGGGCTGAGGACCGCCGCCGTCGGCGTTCCGGCCGAGAGGACCCAGTTCGCCATCCGCGTGGGGAAGTAGGCGCCGACGACCTCCTCGCCGTACAGCGTCGGACCTCGGAAGGTGCCGGAGGGTCCGCGTTCGCGCACTGCTACGAACCAGGGCGGGGCTTCCCGCCCCAGCAACTCCTGATGGTCGCGGGACCGGGCGACGATGCGGTTGCGTCCGTCCAGAAGCGAGACGATCATGCCGGAACGCGTCTCGAACCCCGCCAGCAGGTTGCTCCAGGTCTGCGGGTTCACGACCGTCGACAGGGCGTAGCGCAAGGCGCCGTCCCGGATCACCGGGACCACGATGACGACGATCGGCCGGTTGACCACCGGCCCCTGGATCAGGTCCGAGACGACCGGCTTCTGTTCGGCGAACAGCCGGCGCATGACGTCGAAGTCCCCGACGTTGGGCAAGGCGGTGCCGAACGGCCGCACCGTGTTGGTGAGCTGCTGCCCCGACGGGTCGATCAGCGCGATGTTGCTCCAGTACGGATGCTGCGACTGGGCGAGTTGCGAGCGTTCATAGAACGCCTTGAGGTCGCCGGACGTCAGCGTATCGCTTCGCGCAAGCGCCTCCAGCGCATCGATGTTGGCCGCCAGTTCGCGATCCACGGCCAGGGTCAACGCTTTGGCGATCTCCTGCGTGCTTGTCTCGATGGCATGGCGCTGCTGCGTCACCAGCCAGCCGATCAAAGTGCCGCCCAGCAGAAGCATCGGAAGCAGCGTGACGATGACAAGCGTCAGCAGATGCCCGCGCAGGGATTTCGGATGCTTGTGCGCAACCCTGTAGGCCGACATGGCACCGCCGTTCCGGAGCGTTTGAGCCCTCTGAATTGAGGAATCATCTTGCTCCCTGCGCCGATGCGCCGCCAGCTAAATATAAGGCGGTCGCTCAAGTGCATTTCTATGAGAATTTCCGCATGTTCAAGTAAATCCGCTTTCCCGGGCATGGCCCGGCACCGTGATGATCCTGACCTTTCACTCACAAAGAAATCATGGTATTTCTGACTTATTAGCAATCTCAAACGCTTACTGGGCTTCCGGTAAGCCTGGCTGACGCATACTGCCGTATGCTCATCCTCTGTTCTGTCTGTTGCACTTTTTGGATGCGTCGGGACGGCATCGTGGCGGCACACGACAACCTGTTGGCTCCCATGGTCTGCCGAAGGCCGCGTCCGACGAAGCGGCGCCAGGGGCGCGGGCGTCGACTCCGCTTCTTGCACGTTGAGCACCGGTTGGTCCGGCACCTCCTGCTGTGCCGGGGCGGGAAGGCGCAGGGCCGCGGCCTGCTGGCGAAGGGCGGCCTCCGCCTCCCGTTCCCGCTGGCGGCGGCGAAATTCGATTTCGCGCGCGCGGAGCTGCTGCTCCTGCCGCAGCGCCGCCGCAAGCCGCCGCAGCGCCGCCACGCGCTGCTGGCGTCCGGTCGCGGCCTGCCCGGCAGCGGCCCGGAAGTCGCCCACGGTCGGGAACCGCCGGTAGCCGGAACGAAAGGACGACCAGACGCCCCGGAAACCGGCGATCCATTCCTCCGCGGGCCAGCCGGCCATCTCCAGCACGTCCGCCTCCAGCACATCGGTATCCGGCAGTTCGAGTCCGAAGCGAGCGGCCAGCTTCTCGATACCGGTCAGGACATTCGCAACGCCGATGGACGGCGACACGCCGTCGAGCAGGGCTTCCACCCGCCCGGCCAGCGCGCCGATCTCCTCCGGCGTGCGATCGCCGATCTCGAACCGCAGGTCGACCCGGTCAAGCCGGGCGAGCGAGACGATCGCGGAGGGCAGCGAGAACGTCGGCGTTGCGGGAAGCCAGGTCAGGTCCGCGCCGGTCGGTTCCGGGCTGCTTGGAAAGGTCACGAGGGCGGCGGTCATTCTGGTCGCTCCGGTTGGAGGGGCGGCGAACGGTGGTGAAGGCGGCGGCGGTAGGCAGGGAAACCACGGAAGCGGGTTTCAGGTCGGGTTGGTTGCTGCCGGGAACGTCGGCCGGGGCGACCAGTTCGCGGGCAACCCACCGACGCCATGCGCTGCTGGGATCGGCCGGCCGGTAGCCGTTGCGGGCGTGGGCCTTGCGGCACCAGGCGACGAATTTCCGGCTGACCGTGGCGGGATCGACGTCCGGCCGGGTCTCGGCAGCCCAGGCCAGGTCTTCGGCGGTCGGCTGCCAGTCCTCCGCCAACGCCTCGGTCGGGGCCTGAATGGCGGTTCCCAGGACGGACCGGTTCTTCCCGGCCTTCATCCCCACCGCTCCCCCTGCCCGGTTGGAGGAGGAGGTTTGAGAATCAGGACTTAGGGGATTCCCAGTCCTAAGGAGTCTGTCAGCCCGCTGACTCCATCCGTCGGCGGGATGACCGGAAGAGTCCGGAGCGATGGAGTCTCGAGCCCCGGAGCCCTGGGCATCGACCAGGGCATAGACCATGCCGCGGAAGCCGCGCTTGCGGTGCGCCTCCACCAGGGCCACGTCCGGGGTTTGCAGCTTCGTCAGCACGGCGGAAAGCCAGGGGCGGCTCTTGCCCAGCTCGGCGGCCAGCTCGTCCTGGACCAGATCGGCGCACACGCCATCCGCGTCCGCACGCGCATACAGGCCGGAGAGCACCGCGATTTCCGCAGCGCCCACTCCAGGCGCACCAATCCACCGCCGGTACAAGGTCGAGTACGGCTTCATTGAAAATCCCATGATCCAGCGCTTCGGTGCCGGCGGAGACAAAGCACGAGCGTTAACGGAATCCGCGATTCCGCTTGGTTTTCCGGATTCACCCTGGCATCATGGAGTCGCCAAACTGCTGATGCGGGGTCCGGGCTCTCTCGGTCTCCATCGGTTTTCACAAGGGCACAGGTCTTCGGGCCTGTGCCCTTTGTGATTCCGGAGGTCGCATCCTCCGCTAACTCATCGTCGCCTCCTTCGGCGTTCCTGTTCGACACACGCGATTCGATTCGGGCGTGATTCGCCCGTCTCATGGAATGTTGTCGCGCCCCAAACTGGCTGTCCACGATTCAAATGCGCGGCCCCAAGGCCCCCCGGACGGCGGGAGACGCGTCGGAGGAGTCAGGGGAATCAACGGTTTGCCGGACTCAAGCGCAGGCGTGGCCGTGCCTGAGTGTCGCCGTTCTGCCGAGAAACCGGGCGCTTAACGTCGCCGTTCTGCCGAAAGATTCCTCGGCCTTCGAAGCGCCGGACTCCGCCAAATGTCGCCGTTCTGCCGAATAAGATGGTCTGTGGCGTTCCGGTGACTCCGAAAAGGACCCGAGAATCGGACTCAAAAGGCCCGGACGGAGTGTCGCCGTTCTGCCAATGGGGCTGCCCCGGTGCGGAGTCCAACCCTGTGGGAGTCCGCGAAAGCTGAGTGAATCCAAGGTGTTCAGGGATTCATCCCCACTATTTCGGGCTGGGGATCGTCAGAACGCGGACGTTGGCGGGCCGGATAACCCACCCAGGACTCCACCTGACCACAAAACTGGCAGAACGGCGACATTCGCCGCCGCGGTCACAGGGAACGCCCGCGGCGGTCGCGGAATCTTTCGGCAGAATGACGACGTTTGCGCCTGCGCCATGGAAGATGCCGGGCGCATCGGGAATCATGACCGGAACCGCCTGGGCGCAGTTCGGGAGACGGGGTGCATGGACGACAAGGACAACGCGGAACTGCTGGACCGGCCGGTGCAACTGGCGCTCCGCCTGGATTCGCCGCTGCGCGGCGACGTGAACAACGACCGGGCGCTGATGGCCTATTCCCTGTTCGGCCTGTCGAAGGACAAGGTGGAAAGCCTGCCCACCTACGACGACGGCAAGGTCAAGATCGAGGTGCGTGCGCCGCGCGACGTCGGCGTTGCGACGATCTGGGACAAGTCGGTGCTGATCTACGCTGTCTCGCTGCTGCGGGAGAAGATGGCGGAGGGCAAGCTGGGGCCGGAGGTCGGCAAGCTGCACTTCACCACCAGCGACCTGCAACGGATCGTCGGCAAGACGGCCGGCGGCAGCGCCTACGACAAGATCGAGGGGGCTCTGGAACGGCTTCAGGGCACGCAGATCAAGACGAACCTGGAAACCGGCGGCGAGGGCGAGAGCGGCGCCTTCTCCTGGATCTCCGACTACAAGCTGCTGTACCGCCGCGGCAAGAAGGATGGGGAGCGGCAAGTGCGCGGCCTGACGCTGGTGCTGTCGAACTGGGTCGTGCGGGCCGCACTCGGCAACAACCTGCTGACCTATTCCGAAGACTATTTCGCGCTGAAGCCCATCGAGAAGCGGCTGTACGAGATCGCCCGCGCCCATCTGGCGCACGGCAACGCCTTCTGGATGGCGCTGGAACCGCTGCGCAAGCGGGTCGGGTCCGACAACGATCTGCGCAAGTTCAAGAACGCGCTGGGCCCCGTGCTCCAGGCCGACCGCATCCCGGGCTACGGCGTCCGCATCGTCGAAGCCGCCGAGTACAAGGACACCATGGTGGCGCGCGGCGTCTCGGTCGCGCGCGTGCTGAACGCGGATCTGCCGGTGCTGTTCTGGCGCAAGGACGGCGGGGAGCCGCCTTCCTGGATCGACGCGCCCAAAGTGGAGTTCGACGAGGTGGTGTGACCAGCCGCCGCACGTCGGCCGGGAAGGGTTAACGGGCCGCACCGCTCTGGAGTATCCTACGCCGAAAATTCCCGTTGGCGTGGGCAGGTCATGACGAAACCTGAGGAGGCCGCTCCGCGGCCGCCGGCAGCCGAAGCGGCAGCCCCTCCCCCGGACGGAACCGGGGCGGGTCTGCCCGTTCCGGTGCCAGTGCCGGAACCGCATGTTCCGGCGCGAACGCCGATCCCCGCACCGCCGAAACGATCGTTGTGGCGCCGGATCCGGATGCCGCTGGCGATCCTTGTGCTTCTGGCTGGCGGTATCGGTGCCTTTTTCTGGTGGTCGCAGCGGCCCCCGCTGGTGACGGTCGCCGCGGTGGAGCGCGGCCCGGCGATCGAAGCGGTTTACGCCACGGGCACCGTGGAATCGCTGAACACCGTCCGTGTCGGCCCGCCGGTCGGCGGCCGGGTTGCCACCGTGCTGGTGGACGACGGCGACCGCGTCGCGGCCGGCCAGCGCATGGCGACGCTCGACCCCCGCCAGGCCGAACAGCGCGTGCAGAACGCCGAGGCGCGGCTGCGGCTTGCCAAGGCGGAGGCCGCGCGGGTGGAAACCCTGCTCGCCCGCGGCGTCACCACGGTCGAGGCGCGCGACAAGGTGCTGACCGAACGGCAGCAGGCGGAGGCGGACGTGGCGCTGGCCCGCCGCCAGCTCGACGATCTGGTGGTGACCGCGCCGCTCGACGGCGTGGTGCTGCGCCGGCAGGTGGAGCCGGGTGAAAGCGTGGCGGCCAACGCCGTGCTGTTCACCGTGGCCGACCCCACCCGCCTGCGCATCGCCGCCGACGTAGACGAGCGCGACATCCCGCGCGTGCATCTGGGATCGCGCATCGCGGCGAAGGCGGAGGCTTTTCCGGGCGACGTCTTCCAGGCTGACGTGACCAACATCCGGGCCGAAAGCGACAGCCAGACCCGCACCTACCGCATCGAGGCGATTCTGCCGCCGGGCACCGGGCTCTACATCGGCATGACGCTGGACGTGAACGTGATCGTGGCGGAGCGGCGGGACGCGCTGCTGGTTCCCGCCGGTGCCGTGCAGCGGGATCCTCCGCGGGGCGGCCGTCCGGGCGAGCCCTACGTCTGGCGGGTGGAGGGCGACCGGCTGCACCGCGTGCCCGTCACCGTGGGTGCTGAGGGGCCGGCGCGCGTGGAGATCAAGGCGGGCATCGGGCCGGACGACCGGCTGCTGGCGGCACCGCCCTCCGGCCTGACCGAGGGAAGCCGCGTGCGGGTGCGGCCATGATCCCGCGCCTGTCGGTCCCTTTGCCCATCTCCATCGCCGTCGCCCATCTGCGCGCCCGGCGCCGGCAGAGCGTGGTGTCGATCCTGGGCGTCGCGCTGGGCGTCGGTTTCTTCATCGCCATTTCCGGCATGATGCACGGGTTCCAGAGCTATTTCCTGGTGCAGATCGTCGAATCCACCCCGCATGTCCTGATCACCGACGAATACCGCTCGCCCCCTGCCCAGCCGCTGGAACTGCTGGAGCCGCAGGCGGCGCTGGACCTCCGCCGGGTGGTCGCGCGCGACCCGGTGCGCGGCATCGCCAACGCCCAGGCCATCCTGGACGCGCTCCAGGCCATGCCGGGGCTGGAGGCGGCACCCGCGCTGCGCGGCCAGGGTCTGCTGCGCCGGGCCGGCCGCGACTATGGAGTCACCGTGCTCGGCATCCGGCCGGAACGGGAGGGCAAGGCGACCCAGCTCGCCAGCGAGATGGTGGCCGGCACGCTCGACGCGCTGGAGGGCGCCACGGACGGGGTGATCCTCGGTAGCCTGCTCGCCGCCAAGATGGCGGTGGGGCTGGGGGATTCGGTGCTGCTGGCGAGCCCCTCCGGCGGCACCGCGCGGCTGCGCATCGTCGGGCTGTTCAAGACCGGGATCGAGACGCTGGACAACGGCCAGATCTACGTCCAGCTCGCCAAGCAGCAGGCGATCCAGGGCCGCCCCCGCGTCATCAACGAAATCCGCATCCGGCTGGCGGAGGTCGCCCGCTCCATCCCCGTGGCCGAGGCGCTGGAGCGCCGCTTCGGCTACAAGGCCGCCCCGTGGGAGGAAACGAACAGCCGCGTCCTGTCCGTCTTCCGCCTGCAAAACGTCATCATCTACATGACCACCGGCGCCATCCTGGTGGTGGCGGGCTTCGGCATCTTCAACATCATTTCCACGGTGGTGCTGGAGAAGGCGCGCGACATCGCCATCCTGCGCTCCGTCGGCATGCCGCCCGCGACGGTGACGCGCATCTTCATCGTGGAGGGCATGGTGGTCGGTGCCGTCGGCATGCTGGTCGGCTGGGTCGTCGGCTTCGGCATGGCGGAGGCATTGCGGATGATCCCGGCGCCGGGCAGCACCGACCCGACGCAGACCCTGCGGGTGGACACCTCGCCGCTCAGCTTCGCCATCGCGGGCGGCATCGCCCTGTTGACGGCGATCCTGGCCGCGTGGCTGCCGGCCAGCCGGGCTGCGCGGATCGACCCGCTCGCCATCATCCGCGGGGCCGCCTGATGGGCGCGGTGGTGGAGGTTGGCGGGCTGAAGGCGGTGGATCTGTTGCGCGTCCTGCCGGGGCCGGTGCCGACCGTGCTGGTCGACGGCGTCAGCCTGTCGATCCGGCCGGGCTCGCTGGCCGCGATCACCGGGCCGTCGGGGTCGGGCAAGTCGTCGCTGCTCTACCTGCTGGGGCTGCTCGACCGGCCGACGTCGGGCGACGTGCTGGTGGACGGTGCCCCGACCGCCGGGCTGGACTCAGCAACGCGCGACCGGCTGCGGCTGGAACGCTTCGGCTTCGTCTTCCAGTTCCATTTCCTGCTGCCGGAATTTTCCGTGCTGGACAACGTGCTGGTCCCGATGCGGGAGCTGAAGGCCCTGTCCGGCACGGCCATGCGCGCCCGCGCACTGGAGATCCTCGACAGCCTGGGTATGGCCGAACAGGCGGACAAGCTGCCGTCGCAGCTGTCCGGCGGGCAGCGGCAGCGCACGGCCATCGCGCGGGCGCTGGCGAACGACCCGCCCTTCATCCTGGCAGACGAGCCGACCGGCGCGCTGGACACCCGCAACGCCGCGGCGGTGTTCGACATCCTGCATGGGCTGGCCCGCGCGGGGCGGACGGTCGCCGTGGTCACCCACGACGCCGGGCTGGCCGCCACCGCCGGCCAGCGCTTTCACCTCGTGGACGGACGACTGGTCGAACCGCCCAAGGTGGCCTGACCGGAGTCTGCTTGGTCGGAGCCCGGCTGGTGGGGTCTGCCCGCCAGCAGGACGTTGGCGATTCCGGCGACGGTGATCAGCGTCCCGCCCGCTGCCGCCGCGAGGGTCGGGATCTCGCCCCACCAGACGTAGCCGACGACGACCGACGCGGCGATGCCCAGATAGTCGATGGGCGCCAGCAGCGCCGCCGGGGCAAGGCGGAAGGCTTTCACGTTCAGCACGATGGCCGCCCCCGCGGCCAAGCCCAGCATCAGGAAAGCGGGCAAGTCCTCCAGGGCCGGCGCCCGGAAATCGGCCAGCGCCGCCGGCAGCGTCAGCAGCGTTCCGGCCAGCACGAACACCAGCCCGGTCGCCGCCGGGCCGTCGCTCCGCGCCGCCTTGCGGGTGGCCAGGATGCACACCGCGTTCAGCGCGGCCATGACCACCGCCGCGAGGCTCCAGGCCGCCAGCTGCGTGGGCGGCGCCACCAGGAACACACCGGCCAGCCCTGCCACGATGCAGGCGGCGGACGGGGTCGGCACGCGTTCCCCGGTGATCAGGCGCGACAGCAGCGCGACGAAGATGGGGGCGGAGGTGGACAGGGCCACCAGATCGGCGAAGGGCAGATGCTGGGTCGCCTTGTAGAAGATCAGGGCGGCCCCCACCCCGGTCACCGCGCGGACCGCGTGCGGCAGCGGCCGGCGAATCGTCAGCGCGCGCCGGATCGAGGCCGGGCGTCCCACCAGCGCCACGGCGGCCGGACCGACCACGGCGAGCGAGACGACGAAGCGCAGGAACAGCACCTGCTCCGCCGCGTAATGCGCGCCGAGAGCGCGCGCCAGGGCTCCGGCGACGAGGACCATCGCCAGCGAGCCGAGCATCAGGAGGACGGCCGCCGCAACGTCGGCCCGGACCAGACCGGGCGAAAGCGCGACGGCGGGCCGATCAGCGGGCGGACTGCTCAAGGGTGGCGCACTCGCGCAGGAACTCCTCGCGCAGGTCGCGCGATTCCAGCATCTCGCCGTGGAAGGAGGTGTTCACCATCCGGCTGTCGTGGCCGGCGCGGACGCCGCGGTGCGTCTTGCACATGTGCACGGCGCTGATGCGCACGGCCAGGCCGCGTGGCCGGGTCAGGTCCACGATGAAGTTGCTGATCTGCTTGACCAGCTCCTCCTGGATCTGGAAGCGGGCGGCGAAGTGGTCGACGATGCGGTCGTACTTGGACAGGCCCAGGATGTTGCCCTCCTTCGCCGGCAGGATGCCGATGTAGGCGGTGCCGTAGATCGGCATCAGGTGGTGCGCGCAGGTGGAGCGCACGGCGATCGGCCCCGTCACGATCAGGTGGTCGAAGTTCTCGGCGTTCTTGAACTCGGTCAGGGCCGGCGGCGGCGCGAAGCGGCCGCGCAGAAGCTCGCGGACCAGCATCTTGGCGACGCGGCGCGGGGTGTCGCGCGTGTTGTGGTCGTTCTGATGGTCGATCAGCAGGATGTCGAGCAGCTCTTCGATCTTGCGCGCCGCCGCTTCGATCATGGCGTCCTCGCCGGCAGCGTCCAGCGGAACGTCCAGCGCTTCGTTCGAACGGCGCGCGATGATGGCTTCCTCCACGAGCGCGAGCACATTTGCCTGGTGTGTCATAGATCCTGGTTCCTTGGTTACTCTTCTTGTCCTTCAGCCGGGCGTGCCCGCACGGCCTTACGGCATCACGGGGTGGTTTGCAGACGGGAGATCGGGTGGCCGACCCGGCTGGCCGGGAAACGCATCGCGGCCTGCGTGCCCCGGCCCGGTTCGCTCTGGAGGACGAGCGATCCGCCATGGGCCTCCATCAGGCTCTTGACGATGCTGAGGCCAAGGCCGGAGCCCTGGAAGCGGCGCGCGGCGCTGCTGTCGGCCTGATAGAACGGCTGGGGCGCCTTCTCGACCTGATCGGCGGACATGCCGAGCCCGCGGTCGCGGACGGTGATCACGAAATCGCCCTGCGGCTCGATCCGCGTTTCGACGTCGATGGCGGTGTCGGGCTCGCTGAACTTCACCGCGTTGGACAGCAGGTTCAGCAGCATCTGCCGCAGCGCCCGTTCGTCCGCCTGAAGCACCGGCCACGCCGCCTGTTCGGGCGTGGTGATGGTCCGCCCCTTCCCCGCCTGCGTGCCGAGGATGGTCGCGATGGAGGTCTTCACCGCCTTTTCCGTATCGACCGGTTCGAAGCTGAGGGCGACGTGGTCGGCCTCCATCTGCGCGACGGTCAGGATGTCCACGACGAGGCTCAGCATGTGCCGGGCGCTGGCGAGGATGTGCGAGGCGTAAAGGCCGTGCTCCTTGACGGCGGCGGCGGGGTCCGGCGGCGCGGCGTTGCGGCGGAAGCGCGGCGCGCCGTCGTCCTGGATCAGTTCGGAAAAGCCGATGATGGCGTTCAGTGGCGTGCGCAGCTCGTGGCTCATGGTTGCCAGGAAGCGGGTCTTGGCCCGGTTCGCCTCCTCGGCCTGGGCGACCGCCACCCGCAGTTCGCCGGCCATGGCCTCCAGCTGGCCGTGGGCCCGCCGGATGGCGCGGTTCTGCACCAGCAGCAGGGTGATGAACAGCAGCCCGCAGGCGACGAGGCCCATGGCGAGCCCGGTGAAGATCCAGTGCAGATACAGCAGGTGGCCCTGGCCGCGGTCCACCTCCTCGCCGCCGAACTGGTTGGCGGCGGAGGCGAAGGCGTTGATGTTCCGGTCGATCGGCTGCAGGACGTGCAGCGCCATGATGGCCTTCGTGGCCATCGGCTCCGGCCCGGCCAGGATCGCCTCCACCCGGTCGAGCGCCACGTCCAGGCTGGCGACGGTCTCTCCGTATTGCGGGTAACGGTCGATGAAGGCCGACGCCTGCCCGTCGCCCAGCACGCTGATGCGGTTGCGCACGATGTCCATGCGCAGCCGGACCTCGTCCTCGTCGACGGAGGTTCCCGGCAGCGCGCTGGCGGCGATGCGCTGCTCCAGGCGCGTCACCTCGCCCACCGCCTGGCTGGCCGCCCAGGCGAAGTTGTAGGGCGAGGCGCCGCGCAGGGCGTCCCCATAGTGCAGCACCAGCAGCGACAGGTAGCCGGAGCCCAGGCCGAACGTGCAGATCAGGATGGCGAGCGCAGCACCGAGCCGGCGGGAGTGATTGCCCGCGACCCAAAGCCGGAATCGCTCAAGAAGCTGCATTCTTATTCAACTTTCACTTATTCGACTCTCAGCCGGGCGACCTGCCAAACCGAACGCTGGTAGTATTTCGGCTTTTGGGCCTCGGGGTCATGGTCGAAATCATAGACGATGAACAGCGGCCCCTTGTCGCTGACCGGCAGGTATCGCCCGTCGCGCTTCAGGGCCAGGATGACCTTGCGGGTCCGTGCATCCTCCATCGGGATTTCGCTGGCGTAGTCGTTCAGCGCGGTAGCGATGATCGTGTCGCCCTCGGCCCCGACGCGCGCCAGAAGGCGGGCGAGCGGAACGCCTTCGAACGTCACCGGCTCCTTGTACCAGGGCGTCTTGGTGGTGAAGGACACCATGCCCAGCGCTTCAAGCGATGCGCGGTCGAACACGGCGGTGTCGCCCGCATTGGTCGTGTTTATGCGGCCCGAGATGCTCAAAATCGGCTTCTGATCCGGCGCAGGCAGAGATTCCGCCGACGCCGTTCCGACTAATATGACCAAAGCGATAGCCGTATAGCGGCCAATATCCATAAATCGCATGTGGTTTCGCATTCCTAATGGTGCCGGTTAAGCTCAGGTTCAATTTGCATTCTGTAAAGAAGATAGCCAAAATTCCGTCGAATGGTTGCGATTTTTTAGGTGTCCCTGATGCATATCAAGGAATTGGTATAGAACGTAAGCGATGTCTTAAAAAATGGCACAAAGCGATCTTGTGTGATTTAGGAAACGCTAATAGGACGCATGATCGGTCAAGACGCCAAATCACGAAACCGGGCTACCGGCTCTTTCATCGCTCGTTGTTCTTCGGAAAACTGGCCACGCATCACGGACTCAGCACGGAACAATTATGGATACATTGCAGGCAACGAATCAATCCGTGCTTGTGTCAGCAGGCTACATCCTGGGGATAGGAACAAACTTGGAGCCGGAGAAAAACGCGGCTCTCATCGTTGCCAATCTGGCTGAACGATTTGGGCGGGTCCTGGTCAGCCGCTTCTACTACACGGACCCCGTCGGCATGACGAGCCGGTATCGTTTCGTGAATTTCTGCGCCTTTGTCCCCAGCGATCTGGAGCCCGCCGCCTGCAAGGAGGTCTGCGTCGGCATCGAGGTTGCGATGGGGCGCGACCGGGCGCACCCCGCCTGCAAGACGCGCGACCGCCCGGCCGACATCGACCTTGTGGGCCGCCTGTCCATGGCCTCCCTGCGGGCCGACCTCGACGCCCTATTGCCGGACGCCTATCTGGCCGACCCCTGCGGGGAAATCGCGGCCATGCTGACCGGGCGGGACATCCCAGAACCGGCGGGCGAACTGTGCGTCGTGTCCGGCCCCGGTCCTGGCCCCGCTCCCTTTCGGCTAGGCGAGGCGCCGGCCGCCGTCCACCGGGACGATGGCGCCGGTCTGGTAGTGGTTCTGGAGAATGGCTTCCACGGCCATCCCGATCGCCTCGACGCCGCCTTCCTCGCCGAGCAGGGTCTCTGACAGCACCCGTTCCCGCGCCGCGTCCGTGTGCCACTCCTTGAACAGGATGGGGCCCGGCTGCACGACGTTGACCTTCACCTTCGGCGCCAGACGCTTGGCGAAGGAAAGGGCGAGGTTTTGCAGGCCCGCCTTGGTCGCGCAGTAGGCGTCGAAGGCCGGGTTCGGGTTGTCGGCGTAGATGTCCGTGATGTGCAGGATGTCGGCGCGCCGGTCCGTGCAAGCCTGGAGCAGCGGGGCGAGTTCCAGGTTGAGCGCGAAGGGCGTGCGCATGTGCACGGTGTAGAACAAGTCCATCTGGCGCAGCGCGTCGGCGGAGTCCGGCGCGGTCTTCTCGAAGGCCGAGGCGTTGTGGATCACCGCCCGCAGGCTGTCCGCCCGCTCCCGGATCGCGGCGGCCAGCCGCAGACCGGCGTCGGGTTCGGCGAGGTCCATGGCGATGCAGACGGCCCCGGCCGCGCGCAGGCGCTCCACCTCCCCGGTCGGGCTGCGGTAATGGGCGATGACCGGCCGGCCCTGCGCCAGCATGCGTTCGGCCAGATGACAGCCGACCCGGCGGCCGGCGCCTGTGATGACGATGGCGTCACGCAGACGGGATGTGCTGGTCCCGGAGTTTTTGGTCCCAGTGTTGTTGGTCATGGCCCTACCCTGTTGGCCCGTTCGGGCACCTGTTCCTGGACGAACGATTAGCCCATACCGCCGTCCGGCGGAAGGGAGGCGTCACGGTCGCCCGCCGCCCCTGTTGTTCCGCAGAACCGCCACCGCAGGACAGGAGAGGCAGATGGACGTCGGTTTCGTGGGGCTGGGGGGCATGGGCCGCGGCATGGCGGCCAACCTGATCAAGGCCGGGCATCGCGTGCGGGTCTGGAACCGCTCGCCGGGGCCGGTGGAGGACCTGAAAAGGCAGGGCGCGGAGCCGGCGGCCCGCGTCGAGGACGCGCTTCAAGGGGAAGTCGTGCTGACCATGCTCGCCGACGACAACGCGGTGCGGCAGGTGTTCCTTGAAAGCGGCGCGCTCGACCGGGCGGCCGAGGGCCTAAGCCATGTGAACATGGCGACCATCTCAACCGCCCTGGTTCAGGAATTGGTGGCTCTGCACAAGGACCGCGGCATCGACTACATCGCCGCCCCCGTGTTCGGACGGACCGACGTGGCGGCGGCCGGCACCCTGAACATCGTCGCGGCTGGCGACCCGGCCGCCATCGCACGGGTTCAGCCGTTGTTCGACGCGATGGGGCAGAAGACCTGGCGGCTCGGCGACGATCCGGTGCGCGCCAACGTCGTGAAGATCGCCGGCAATTTCATGATCGCCGCCGCCATCGAGGCCATGGGCGAGGCGGTGGCGCTGGGGCGCGCCCACGGGATCGCCGCCGGCGACCTGCTGGAGGTGATGACCAACAGCCTGTTCGCCGCCCCCGTCTACAAAGGCTATGGCGGGATCATCGCGGAGGAGCGCTACGACCCCGCGGCCTTCAGGCTGACGCTGGGGCTGAAGGACGTCCGTCTGGCGCTGGCCGCCGGGGAGGCGGCGCATGTGCCGCTGCCGCTCGCCAGCCTTCTGCGCGACGGCTTCCTGGAAGCCATCGCCCACGGTGACGCCGACCTCGACTGGGCGGCGCTCGCCAAGGTCGCGGCCCGGCGCGCGGGCGTCACCAAGTAGGAGGTGGGAATTGGCCGAAAGAGAGTTCAAAAAATATAAAAGGCAAGCATTCGGCGGCGCCTGAACAAGAAAACACACGCAGACTGATACGAAATGGTGGTAGTGCCGCAAAAATCTGAGCTTGTTTACGCCTCGTTAACCATGGAGACGGCATAGTCCCCTCACGCACTTGGTTGCGTTTCCTCCCTAGACTTCAAGGCCGCGCCGTTCTGGCTGCGGCCTTTTCTTTTTCCTTGTTTACGGCCGCTCGCGCCAGCCCTTGGCCTCCTCGACCACGGCCCTCTGCGTGCGCCGGTCGTACAGGCACAGGTTGGTTCCGGAGGCGCCCTTCATGTGCGCCGGCTTGAATTTGCCGGTCACGAGCAGGGCGACCATGCCGACCGTGTCGTCGAAGATGATGGGGTTGGACACCCGCGGCTGGCGGAAGTCGCTGGCCTCGATGCAGCTCCGCTCCGCTTGCTGGCGAAGCTGCGCCCAGGCCTCGTTGCTGGCGGCCAGGGCGGGGCTTGCGGTCAGGAGGACGGTAGCGGCGAGAATCAGATAACGCATGGCATGTCTTTCATCAGGGAAAAGGCTCGCCGTCAGGCTGGAAGCCACGCGGCGATGGAGTGGGCGATGTCCTCCGCGCCGGGTTCCACCAGCAGCATGTGCCCGTGGCCGGGCAACTCCCGATAGGTGCCGTTGCGGAATGCGGCCACGGTTGCGCGTGCCGTGGCAGGCGTCACGACGCGATCCTCGCTGCCCGACACGCAGAGGATTGGGCAGCGGACGGCATCGGTGTCCACCACCGTGGCACCCGTCCCGTCGAGCATCCAGAAGAACAGTTCGAACAGAGCGCGGCCTGATTCAGGCCCGAAGCGATCGAAGACGGCGCGCTGCCGGTCGGGCGGCACGCGGTTGAGGGAATCGCCCGCCGCGGCGTCGAAGTTTGGATGCACGATTGTCGTCCAGAAGGGTCCGAGATACATCAGCCCCTGTGCGGCCGCCCTTTCGCTGTCGGCGGAGGGAAGCAGCCCGGCCCGCGGGGCCGGATCGACCAGGACCAGGGCGCTGGCCAGCCCCTCGGCCGCGAGTTGCTGGGCGAGCACGCCCCCCATGGAATGGCCGAGCAGGACCGGCGGCTCCGCGAAGCCGCGCAGGATGGCGGCCAGTTCCGCCCGGTAATCGGCGATGCCGACCCCGGCCAGCGACGGTCCGTTCCCCGCCTTGGCGCCGTGCCCCATCAGGTCGGGCGTGTGGACGGTCCAGCCCTGCCCTTCGAACACGCCGCGAAAGGCTTCGAAACACCAAGCCCCGGCAAAGGCGCCGTGGATCATCACGATGGCCTTTTTCGGGGAAGCCGCTGCCGGCCGCGTCAGGCTTTCGGTTGAGGCGGCAAGATCAGGCATGGCGGCGGCGACTCCCACGCTTTGCAGGAAACGCCGCCGCGATGGACCTCCGGATTCAGGCGGCGCTTTCGGCATCGGTTCCTCACACGGCACGACCTTCCTTGTAAACGCATCGGCATGAAGCTGGAGCGTCACATCTGCGTGAGGCGTTCGTGCAGGCGTACGACACACGGCTCGCAATTGCTGGTGGGAACGGCCCGCTTCGGCTGCTCCCGGCCGCTCCTGGCACGACGATCAACGGCGGCCGTCCGACAAACCGCCGGCCTTTGGGTGGTTATGACCTCAAGGCTATGGATCATCCGGCCGGACCATCCATCCTTGCTGGATAGAGGTGTCCAGGGAGGCCCGCCGTGAAGGAAATGGGCGAGGAACACTACGCGATCCTGCGCCGGCACATGGTCGAGGTGATCGCCATGCAAGTCGAACTGGCGAGCGAGGAGATCGGCAAGGCGGCGCTGGACGAGCGGGTCATGGCGGCGATGCGGCGGGTGCCCCGGCACCTGTTTGTGCCGGAACAACTGGCCGCCTACGCCTATCACAACATGCCGCTGCCAATTGGCTTCGACAAGACGATCTCACAGCCGTTCCTCGTCGCGCTGATGACCGACCTGCTGGACTGCACGGCCGAGGACTCGGTGCTGGAGATCGGCACCGGCCTCGGCTATCAGGCGGCCGTCCTGGCGGAGCTTGCGGGCCGGGTCTGGACCGTCGAGGTGGTGGAGGAATTCGCGACTGCGGCCGACGCGCTGCTGCGCCGGCTGGGCTACACCAACATCGGCATCCGTACGGGCGACGGGTCCCGCGGGTGGAAGGAGCACGCGCCCTTCGACAAGATCATGGTGACGGCGGCGGCCGACCGGGTGCCTCCCGCCTTGGCCGAGCAGCTGAAGCCCGGCGGCCGGATGGTGATGCCGCTCGGCCCGCCCACCATGCAGAGCCTGACGGTCGTCGACAAGGACGCGGGCGGTCGTGTGACGTCGCGGGGGCTGATCCCGGTCCGCTTCACCCAGCTTGAAACCGTGCAGTGACGGTTTTGGGGCGGCGTTGGCGGCAGCCGGTCAGGCGCTTCGCACGTTGGCAAGGAACTCCTGCACCTCGCCGGTCAGCCGTTCCGCCTGCTGGGACAGTTCCTGCGCGGCGCCCAGAACCTGGGTGGCCGCGGACCCGGTGTCGTTGGCGGCCGCCCGGACACCGGCGATGTTGGTCGTGACCTCCTCTGTCCCCACCGCCGCCTGTTGCACGTTCCGCGCGATTTCCTGCGTGGCGGCGCCCTGCTCCTCCACCGCGGCGGCGATGGACGAGGCGATCTCGTTGACCTCGCCGATGACCGCGCTGATCTCCTGGATCGCGGCGACCGCGTCCTGGGTGACCGACTGGACCTGGGCGATCTGGGTGGCGATGTCGTCGGTGGCGCGGGCCGTCTGGCTCGCCAGGTTCTTCACCTCGTTCGCCACCACCGCGAAGCCTTTGCCGGCCTCCCCGGCCCGCGCCGCCTCGATGGTGGCGTTCAGGGCCAGCAGGTTGGTCTGCTCGGCGATGGCCTGAATCAGGCCAAGCACCTCGCCGATCCGCTGGGCGCTGCCGGCCAGCATGCGCACCGTCTCGTCCGTGCGCCGGGCGTCCCTGACTGCCTTTTCCACGACGACGCGCGACTGGGCGGTGCGGCTGCCGATTTCCCGGATGGAAGCGGTCAGCTCCTCCGTTGCGGCGGCCACCGTCTGCACGTTCGCCGACGCCTGTTCGGAGGCGGCGACCACGGCGCAGGACTGGGTGTTGGTCTGCTGGGCCGTGGCCGACATGGCGCCGGCCGTCGCCTCCATCTCCGTGGCGGCGGCGGACAGGGCGCCGGCCAGCCCGCCGACCTTGGCCTCGAATGCCCTGGTCAGCCGGTCCAGCGCTTCGGCCCGCTGTTCGCGGACGGTCCGTTCGCGGGCCTGCTCCGCCTCCAGCCGTTCGCGGGCGACGGCGTTCTCCTGGAAGACCTGCACCGCCTGCGCCATGGCCCCGATCTCGTCCACGCGGCCGGCGCCGGGAATCGCGACGCCATGTTCCCCCGCTGCCAGCCGGTGCATGGCCGATGTTATGGCGGTCAGCGGCCCGGTGATCCGGCGCAGCACCAGCCAAGCGCCGCCAAGCGCCAGCAGGGCGCTGGCCGCCAGCAGGGCGAGGCTGGCGAGGAAGGTCCGCTGCCCGTCGCGGGCCGAGGCGCCGACGGTCCGGTCGATGTCCGCGCTGACCGCTTCGGCGAAGGACAGGACGGTGTTGATGGCGGCCGTGGCGCGCGCGAACCAGTCGTCGGCGCTCAGCGTGTAGGAGCCGTCGCGCGCGCCCTTGAGCACGGCCTGCCGGGTTTCGCCGAACTCCCGGAAGAACGCCGTCTCGACCGTGTCGATGGCGGCCGCCAGTTCGGCCGGCAGGTCCGGCCGGGCGCGCATGGCGTGGATGTTTTCCCAGGACTGCTCCAGCCGGCCGCGCGAGCGGGCCAGCATTTCCATCTGCTCCGGGCCGATCGCCCGCTTGGCGTTGATCAGCGCGACGAAAGCCGCGCGCTCGCGGCCGGCGTGCTCCGCCATGTCCGCGCCGGAGCGCCGGAGCGTGACGAGTTGCAGGGTGGCGGCCTCGGGCGGCGGGGCCGCGGTTTCCAGCAGCAGGCGCGCGCCGCTGATGCGGTCGATGAGCGCGGTTGTTTCCCCGGCGAAGCCCTTGACGATCTCGGGCGCGCGCTCCTCGGAGGGGCGGGCCAGCGCGTCGTCGGCCTTGCGGCGGACATCCTGGAAGGCGTCGTAGGCCGCTTCCACATCGGTCAGGCGGCGGGCGTGCGGCGCCATCTCCGGAATGGTGCGCAGCGTGGCGACGGCGGCGCGGAGGGCCTTGTCGGCCTCCTCCCGCCTTTGCAGGATCTGGGCGCGGCGGTCCGCCGCGATGGGCGCCGGCGCGTTCAGCGCCGCGTTGGTGAGGCCCCGTTCCCGTGCAAGGTCACCCGCCACGGCGATCAGCCGGTTCGCGGTCTGGTTGGCTGGCAGATAGGCCGAGGCCTGCACGCTTTTCTGGTGCGCGTCGATGGCGATGTCACCCGCCGTAAAAAGCCCCAGCACGGCAAGCGCGCCGACGACAGCCGGAAGAACAACCTTAATCTGCAAAGCTCGCATGGCACCGGCCTCGGGAAAAGGACTGCGTACGTACAATCAAGTACGGGCCGGTATTCCGCTCATTGATCTTCGTCAAATGTCGATTCAATGATTGCAGGCGTCGGGGTGTTTACTATTCTTTATCCATATCTCGGCAATGGATACGCGGCCCCGTGAACGTTCCGTGACTTGATGCATTTCTCAGGGACGCATCGGTCAGGGATGGGCCGCCGCATGCGGCAGGCGGATGACGAAGGTGGTTCCGACACCTTCGGCGCTGGTCACGTCGAGCGCGCCGCCGTGGGCGGCGACGATCTTCTTCGTGATGTAGAGCCCGATGCCGATCCCCTGGGTTCCGCTGGCCGAGGCCGCGCGGAAATACATGGAGCCGATGCGCTCGACCTCCTCCGCGCTCATGCCGTACCCGCGGTCCGCCACGGTGAGGGTGACGCCGTCCGGGCCGGCCGCTCCGGTGACGGTGACCGGCGCGCCTTCCGGCGAATAGCGGAGCGCGTTGTGGATGAGGTTGGCGATCGCGACGCTCATGAACTGAGGGTCGATCCGCACCGCCGCGTCACCGGGCGAAACGGACAGGCCGATGGGTGCGGCGGGATCGTCGGCCCGGATCTGGCCCAGCACGCCGTCAAGGAACCGCTGCAATGGCACCTGTTCCGGCTGGAGCGCCAGCGCCCCCTGGTCGAGCGCGTCGGAGGACAGGAACAGGTCCACCAGATCGCACAGGCGGCGGGACACGGCGCGGATGCGCGTCAGCCGTTCCTGCGAGGGGTCGGACAGCGCCGTCTCCCGCGCCACGATCATCTGCGCGGCGGAGTCGATCTGGGCCAGCGGGCTGCGGAATTCGTGAGACAGCATGGTCACGAAGTGCCGCTGCTCCTCGGCGCGGGTCAGGGCGAAGCGGGTCTTCTGCTCCGCTTCGATCTTGTCGATCTGCAACCGCCGCACGCGGTGCGACAGGCCGAGGCCGAGGATGATGATGTGGGCGGCGGACGCGATCTGGTAGCTGTTCTCCGTCAGGCTCGTCACCGGCAGCACGCCGCGCAGCGCCAGCTGGGCCACGATCAGGCCCGACATGGCCACCAGGAAGCCGGCGAAGTAGTAGCGCAAGCTGACGTCCCGCCGGTTGCGCAGCATCAGCAGGAAAACCAGGACGAGGCTGACCGTCGTCACCAGCATGCCGGCTCCGACGACGGGTCGGTTCACGGCGCCGTAAAAGGGGGTGGCTGCGGATGGGGCGCTGAGCAGGGCGGCGACGCAGATCACCATGAAGGCCTTGTGGACGAGCGGATAGGTCGTCCGCAGGTTCAGCAGGCGGTCCCACATGAACACCGCTGCAGCCACCCCCACCAGCCCACTGCCGCCGGTGACGAGGTTCAGCACCCAGCCGGGCATGTCGGGCAGCGTCACGGCGGCAAGGCCGTTCGCGAAGAAATAATAGACGAACAGCGTCAGCACGTAGAGCGTGTAGCCGATCAGCGCGCTGTCCACGAGCATGATGCCCAGGAAGGCGTACAGCACGATCACGATGGCCAGGATCCCCTGGAACATCCCGTGCAGGAACAGGCTTTCCGTCGTGTCGGCCAGGAAGGCTTCGGGTTTCCAGACCGTGGCCGTGAAGGTCATGGCGCTGACGGACTCGACCCGGACGTAGACCGTCACCGGCTCGCCCGCGGGCAACGTCAGCGGCACGGCGAGCAGACGCGTGCGCACGGGGCGCTGGCTGTAGGGCATGTGGTCGCCGGTCTTCACCTCCCGCAGTCCGCGGCCGTCCGGCGCGTCCGGGTCGGGGATGTAGACGTCGATGCGGTCGATATAGGGCGACCCCATCGCCAGCACCCAGGTGCCCGGGGTGTCGGTCTGCCGGACGATGTCGAACCGGTACCAGTGGACGTCCAGAGTGTGCCCGGCGCCGAAGAATCTGGGCAGCGCGTGGAAGGTTTCCTCCGCACCCTTCTGCATGACGTCGCCGATGGTCAAGGCGTGGCCGGGATCGACCAGCAGGTCCAGATGACCGGCAAGACTGGCGGACACCGTGTCCTTCGACAAGACGAGCGGCGGGTTTTCCGTGGCCAGGGCGGTGGAGGCCGTCCCGAGCGCCAACGACAGCACGAGCATCAGGCAGCCGGCCAGCCGCCCCGCCGTTCGTGCCGCCCTGCCCGTCAACCGGATTCTGCCCCCGCCGACCATCGACCGTACTTGCTCCGTCTCACCCTTGGTTGAGTCGGACTTTTTCATAAAATTGTTAATATTATTGTACGCCGCAGGCGATTTGCACGCATACGAATGAAAAAATCGGCAGAAAGGATAGATGTTTAGGCCTTCGTGCGGAAACGGACGGGGGTGGGGACGATGCGCGGTGCAGCAATTTTAAATAGAGAAGAAGAGCGTGTCACGCGTCAAGCCAACACGCACAGCGTCTCCGCCAAGGCTTCCCGGAAGGTCTCGATGGGGCCGATCAGGCGGCCGACCGGCGGGCGGTGGACGACCCAGGCGGTCACGCGCGGCTTGAAGTCCGCCGCTTCCACCGCCTTCAGGGCGTGACGCACCGGGCAGCGGTCGAGCTGTTCCCGGGTGGTCAGGCCGACACCGAGCCCCCGCGCGATAAGCGACAGGCGCAGGTCGGGGTTGAGCGCCTCGACCGCCACCTGGAACGGCAGATGCTCCGACTCGAACAGACGGCGGATCACGGCGCGGAAGCCGCAGCCGTCCTGGTTCATGACCCAGCTCTGCCGCGACAACTCCTTCAGCGTGGTGACGTTCGGCACGTCGCTGTTGCGGGCGGCCACCAGCAGCACTGGCTGGTCGCCCAGCCTTTCCCCCACCAGTTCCCCCGGCGGGTCTGCGTTATGGGGCAGACAGACCGCCGCCGCGTCCAGCGCGCTGCGCGCAGTCTGGTCCAGCAGGTCCGGCGACCAGCCGGCGACGACCTTCAATCGCAACTGGGGAAAGCGCGTGCGCAGCCGGTCGATGGGCTCCGCCAGCGATGCCTCGGACAGGTAGGGGTTGACGCCCAGCCGGAATTCGCCCGTCACGTCCCGCCCCGGACAGACGTCGGCCTGCATATCCTCCAGCGTGCGAAGCACGCGCCGCCCGTGTTCGTAGGCGGCCAACCCGGCGGAGGTCGGCTTCAGCGGCTTCGACTGGCGGTCCAGCAGGGCAGTACCCAGCAGATCCTCCAGGTTCTGGATGCGGCGCGTCACGCCCGGCTGCGTCAGGTTCAGGCGGGTCGAGGCGCCGACGATGGAGCCGGTTTCCACCACCGCCACGAAGGCTTCGATGTCGCGGATGTTCATGACGAACTCGCATAATCATAATAAGAACAATTGAATTGTAGCATGTTGCGGACCGCAAATACAGTCGAAGGACGATATGCGCACTTCTCATGTTGGGGAGGTTTTTGATGCCCTTCGGCGAAGACACCGGCCCGACGGACGCGACGGCCATCCTGCGGTCCGGTGCGGACCTGCCGGCGGCAGCCCCCGCCGGACCGCCCACCCTGCTGTTCGCGGTGTCGGTCGGAGTGATCATCACGAACCTGTTCGCCTCACAGACGCTGGTCGGGCTGATCACGCCCTCGCTCGGCCTCACGGCTGGGCAGGCCGGGCTGGTCGGGATGCTGACGCTGGCCGGCTACGCGGGCGGCCTGTTCTTCCTGGTGCCGCTGACCGACCGCTATGAGAACCGCGGCCTGATCCTGCGCACGCTGCTGTGCGCCGTGGCGGCCGCCGCCGCGTCCGCTTTCGCGCCGAGCGCCGGGCTGTTCCTGGCCGCCGCCTTCATCCTGGGGGTGGCGAGCTGCGCCATCCAGATGTTGGTCCCCATCGCCGCCGCCATGGCTGAGCCGGAGCGGCGCGGCCGGGTGATTGGCGACGTGATGAGCGGGCTGATGATCGGCATGCTGCTGTCCCGCCCGACCGCCAGTCTTCTGGCCGGTCTGGTCGACTGGCGGGCCTTCTACCTGCTGACCGCGGCGCTGATGGCGGGTTTGACGCTGGTGCTGGCCCGGCGCCTGCCCACGCGCCGGCCGGAGGCGGTGCACCGCTACCCCGCCCTGATCGCCTCGCTGGGAACCCTGCTGATGGCGGAGCCAGTGCTGCGGCGGCGGTCCTTCACCGCAGCGCTGGGCATGGCGGCCTTCAGCGTTTTCTGGACGGCGGTCGCACTGCTCCTGTCCCAGCCGCCCTTCGACCTGGGGCAGACCGGCATCGCGGTCTTCGCCCTGCTCGGCGCCGGGGGAGCCATCGCCGCCCCGCTTGCCGGGCGTGCGGGCGACCGTGGCTGGACGAAGCCGCTGCTGGTCCTGTCGCACCTGGGCATCATCGCGTCCCTGGGGCTCGGCTTCGTGGGCGGCAGCGGCTTCGGGCTGCCGGAAGACACCCCTGCCCTGTTGCGGCTGGCCCTGCTGGCCGGCGCCGCCCTGCTGCTCGACCTGTTCGTCGCCTTCGACCAGACGCTGGGGCGGCGTGCGGTGAACCTGCTGAACCCGGCGGCGCGGGGCCGGATCAACGCGTTGTTCGTCGGGATCTTCTTCCTCGGTGCCGCCGCCGGCTCCGCCCTGTCGGGCGTGGCCTGGGCGACGGGCGGCTGGCCGGCGGTCTGCGCGGTGGGGGCGGCTTGCGGGCTGGTGGCGCTGGTCACCGATCCCCTGCTGGACCTGCACCGCTGACGGACGCGCCCCAACCGGCCACCCCCTTTTCTCAGGTGGCGGGTGCGGGGCGCAAGGCTCCGTCGTCCCGCGCCGCGCGGGCGAGCGCGGTGCGCGCCAGGACGACGAGCAGGTCGGTCGGCGTCACTACGCCCAGAAGCCGGTCGTCGGCGCCGACGATCATCACCTCGTGCGTTCGGCCGTCGGCGAAGCAGCCGAGCAGGCGGAAGGCCGGCGCGTCCGGCCGTTCGTACACAGCCGGGGCCATGATGTCGGCCACGCGCGTCCCGTCCCGCACGAGCTGTTCGTGGCTGATGGAGCCGACCACGCGGTTCTGCGCGTCCACCACCGGCAGCGTGTGGAAGGCGTGCTCGATCAGCCTGGCGCGGGCGACCTGCGGATGGGCGTCCGGCGACACCGCGACCACGTCGCGCGACATGATGTCCGCACAGGCGACGTCGGCGTGCAGCCGCTCCATGGCCTGGAGTTCGGCCTGCATCAGCAGGGCGTTCAGGTCGTCGCTGTTGATGTCCAGCGCCTCGCCGAAGCGCTGGACCGCGGCGTCCACGTCCATCGGCGTCACGCCGGCCCGCAGCTGCGCCGGCAGGTCGCTGGTCTGGTGCGTGTTGGCCGGCTTGGGCGCGGGGCGATGCGGGTAGCGATGCCCGGAGAAGCGGTGGAACGCCCAGCCCGCCGCGACCAGAAGGATCGAGTTGATGGCGACGGGGAAGAACGCGAAGCCCAGGCCCGAGGCCGCGACCGCCGGCCCGCCGAGCACGGCGGTCAGCGCGGCGGCGCCGCCGGGCGGATGAAGGCAGCGCGTCATGGACATGGTGGCGATGGCCAGCGCCACCGCGACGGCCCCGGCGATCATCGGGTTCGGAATCAGCGCCGCGACCATCACGCCGACCAGCGCCGACAGCGTGTTGCCGCCGATGATCGGCCAGGGCTGCGCCAGCGGGCTGGCGGGCACCGCGAACAGCAGCACGGCCGACGCGCCCATGGGGGCGACCAGAACCGGCGCGCTGGTGATGTAGGTCAGCATGTTGTGGCAGAGGAGCCCGGTCGCGGCGATGCCCAGCATGGCGCCGAAACAGGCGATCAGGCGATCCCGAAGGTTGGCCCCGGGAAGGATCGGGTTGAAGAGGGCGATACGGCGGCGGACTTTGTGTTTTCGTGAAAGAACAACAATCCAATGACGTAGAAAAGACCTTTTTTCCCGACTCATTCGCCCTGTTCTCCAGCGGTGTCACGACCAAGGAGGCCCACCGTAAAACCTCAACTTAACTTGAGGTCAAGCGGAAAGGCGGCGGTCGTGCCCGTTTTTTGAGCCAAAATATCGGAACTTGCCAAGAGCGTGTGCAGCGCTGGCGGTTCATGGCTGCCGTGCCGGGAATGGTCTTGTCGGCAATGAGTCAAAGGATCGCGGCCGGGTGCCAGGGGCTTCTCTTCCGCTCGGCGGTGCGGCCCGGCGGCGTCAACATCGTGCTGTGGAAGACCGCGGCGCCCGCGGTGGTGTCCGTCTTCGACCCGAACAACGACCTGCCGCGCGATGCATCGTCCTGGGCCTCGTCCTGGTAGGCCGAATGAGGCAAGGGTGGGTTACTGGGTTAGCTTGGGCGCGGTCGGGCCGCCGGGGACGTCGAACACCGGCATGTGATGCTGCTCCACCACACCGAGAAGCGACATCACCGCGGCACCACCCCCGACCAGGGCGGCCCCCAGGATGGCCCAGCGCAGCAGGCCCGCAAGCCGGCGGATCGCCTGTTCGACGAGGAACCACGTCGCCATGCCAAGGAGGAACCCGGTCCGGCCATCCAGATCTTTCGCCTGGTCGCCGATGGTGGCGATCATCTGCCCCGCCCACCCGACAAAGCCTTCGAACGTCGAGATCTCCACGCTACCCCCTCCTGTCTTGAGCGCGGCACGACGGTATCGTTCCGGCGGACGAAGGGACAGGGGCAGTTTTGCGACGGCCGGCCGTTTCGGCCGGTGAACAGGCTGGCTGCGGGCGCCTACCCCATCGCGTCGGCCAGTTCGGCCAGCAGCGCCAAGTGCCCCACCACGACCTCCTGCAGGCGCAGGGCTTCGATCAGCACCTCCTCGTTGGTGGCATGCTCCGCCACATCGCCGAAGGCTTCGGCAAGGCGTTCGGAGGTGGCGACGGCCGCAAGGCGGCACGCGGCGGCGGTTGGCGGCGCCGTAGTCCCCAACGCCGCCGAGCCGACCTCGGGCGGCACCAGCCGCGGTTCCTCCTCCGCGATGCGGGCCAGCAGCGCCGCACCAACGCCCTCGCCCAGGGCGTCCAGCCTCGCGGCCAAGGCCGCGTGCTCGGACGCGGCGGCCGACAGCAGGGCCGCGGCGAGGCGTGCCAGCTCCGCCGGCGTGTCGGCGTGGGCGGGCTTGCGGTCCTCGCGGCTGCGCTCGCGACGGAAAGCCTTGCGCCGTTCGCGGCGTAGCAGCGCGGCGTGGCGGAGTTCCTCGCGCGCCAGGGTCTCCGCGTGCGTGCGGACGGGCTCCTCCTCGGCCTGGGCGGCGATGTAGCTGTAGAAGGCGAAGGCGCGCTGTTCGTTGACCACGGCCAGCGACAGCGCCTGATAGGGCGTCAGCCGGGTCCGCTCGGTCAACTCGTCCCAGGAGGCGGCGATCTCCGGCGGCAGGCGCCAGAGGAAGGCGGGTGCGTCGGGTGACGGCAGGCCGAGGCCGTGCGCCCAGTCGTCGACCGCGGTCACGTGCCCGCGCTCCTCTGCGGCCAGGGCGCGGAAGGTGGCGGCGGTGTCGGTCTCGCCGCGCTGGTCCATCAGCCCGGCCAGTTGGTTGTAGCGGCGCACGGCCTCCTGCTCCAGCGCCAGCGCGATGCCCAGCAGATCGCCCAGCGTCTCCACACGGCCCTGTGGTTCGTGGCGCAGCAGCGGCATGGCCTTCCCCATTCAGTAAAATACAAGATGTATTTCCGCGCGGTGAAAAACCGCCGGACTCCGCGGTCAGCATAGGCCGCTGGCAAATTCCCAGGACTTGACGATGGTCAAGAACTGAACGGCCGACTTGGGCTCTCATACCTCCGTCAACGCAACCTTTTCCCCTTTTGACCAAAAGGGGACTGGGGCTTGACCAAGATCAAGCGTGCAGGGCGAAGGGGATGTTCGGAATCACATGGCAAGGCGTGCGCGCGGCGGCGGCCGGTGTGCTTCTGCTGCTGGCCGGGATGGCCGGCGCGGAGGCCGCCGAGGCGAAGCTGCCGCAATACCTGAACAAGGTGCAGCCGGCGGATCTCGTCCCCGGCGCCGACCGCTTCGGCGCGGCGACGCCGAACGCGCCCGTGGTGCCGGTCTACAAGGGCGACGTGCTGCTGGGACACGCCTATCTGACCTCCGACTTCGTGAACACCACGGGTTATTCGGGCCGCCCCATCCATGTGCTGGTCGGGCTGTCTCCGGACGGCACGGTGGCGGGCGCCAAGCTGGTGGACCACCACGAGCCCATCGTCCTGATCGGCATCCCGCCGGCCAAGATCAACGCCTTCATCGACGGCTACGTCGGCAAGAACGTGCTGGCGCTGGCCTCCCAGAGCGCTGCCAGCCCGCCGGTGGACATCGTGTCCGGCGCCACGGTGACCGTGATGGTCATCGGCGATTCCATCATCCGGTCCGGCAAGAAGGTGATGCAGGCGCTGGGCGCCGCCGGGGCCGAGGCCGCGCCCACGGTGATCAAGAGCCTTGACCTGTCCAAGACGGGGGTGGAGGACTGGGCGACCCTGGTCGGCGACGGCTCCGTCCGCCGTCTGACGTTGACGGTGGGCGAGGTGAACGCCGCCTTCGAGCGCACCGGCAAGGCCGAGGCCATCGCCCGCGCCGAAGCCGGCGACCCGAACGACACCTTCATCGACCTGTACGCGGCGCTCGTCACCATTCCCGCCGTTGGGCGCTCCCTGCTGGGCGACGCGGAGTACGAGGCGATGGTGCAGCGGCTGAAGCCCGGCCAGCAGGCCATCGTCGTGGCGGGACAGGGGCGCTATTCCTTCAAGGGGTCGGGCTATGTCCGCGGCGGCATCTTCGACCGCATCGAGCTGGTGCAGCACGAGGGTTCCGTCCGGTTCCGCGACAAGACGCACAAGCGCCTGGGGTCCATCGCCGCGGCGGGCGCGCCGAACTTCCCGGAAATCGGCCTGTTCGTCATCCCCGAAGGCACGGAGTTCGACCCGGCAGACCCCTGGCGCCTGCAACTGCTGGTGCAGCGCGCGACTGCCGCGCTGGACAAGGCCTTCGTCACCTTCGACCTGGGTTATCAGCCGCCGGAGAAGTTCCTGAAGGTCGAGCGCATCGCTGCTCCCGCTCCGGCTGTCGCCGCCCCGGCCGCTACTCCCGTGACGCAGGCCAAGGCCGACCCGGTGGAGCCGGAAGAAACCGGCGAGACCCCGCTGTGGCAGCGCATCTGGGAAAACCGGCTGGTGGACATCGCCGTGCTGGTGGTCGCTATCGCGTTCCTGACCGGCGTTTTCTTCTTCCAGGACCAACTGGTGAAGCGTCCCGCGCTGTACGACCGGCTGCGGGTCGGGTTCCTGACCTTCACGCTGGTCTGGCTCGGCTGGTACGCGACGGCGCAGCTGTCGGTCGTCAACGTGCTGACCTTCGCCAACGCGCTGCGCACCGACTTCCGCTGGGACTATTTCCTGATGGACCCGCTGGTGTTCATCCTGTGGTTCTCGGTCGCCGCGTCGCTGCTGTTCTGGGGCCGGGGCGCCTTCTGCGGCTGGCTGTGCCCGTTCGGTGCATTGCAGGAGCTGGCCTCCAAGGCCGCGAAGAAGCTGGGCGTGCGGCAGGTCACCGTGCCCTTCGGGCTGCACCAGCGCCTGTGGCCGATCAAGTACATGATCTTCCTGGTCCTGTTCGGCCTGTCGCTCTATTCGCTGGCGACGGCGGAGAAGGCGGCGGAGGTCGAGCCCTTCAAGACCGCCGTCATCCTGCATTTCGTCCGCGACTGGTGGTTCGTCCTGTTCGCCGTTGCCCTGCTCGCCGCCGGGCTGTTCATCGAGCGCTTCTTCTGCCGCTACCTGTGCCCGCTGGGGGCGGCGCTGGCCATCCCCGGCCGGCTGCGGATGTTCGACTGGCTGCGCCGCTACAAGGAATGCGGCAACCCCTGCCGGCGCTGCGCCAACGAATGCCCGGTGCAGGCGATCCATCCCGACGGGTCGATCAACCCCAACGAATGCATCCAGTGCCTGCACTGCCAGGTGCTCTACCACCACGACCGCAAATGCCCGGTCATGATCCAGAAGCGCCTGAAGCGGGAACGCCGCGACGCCACCCAACCCTCCAGCCCGGCCGCCGAGGCCAAGCCCCGCGCCGCCGTGCTGACCACCGATCCTGCGACCGGACGTCTGTCCGCCCGGCCGGAAGGAGCCTGACCCTGACCAGGGTCCATACAAGAGCCCCCCGCAAAGGGGACATCCATGGAGCAGAGCATGTCGAACGAGAAGGCTGAGCGGACGGGCGTAAACCGCCGCGATCTTCTGGGCGGAACGGCGAAGGCGGCGGCGCTGGCGGGCATCGCCGGTGCGGTTGCCGGCGGTGCGGCGGGCAGTTCGCTGTTCGGCGCGTCCTCCGCCCAGGCCGCGGGTGCTGCGGGCAACCAGAAGTATGAGGTGAAGCCGGGCGACCTGGACGAATACTACGTCTTCCACTCCGGCGGTCATTCGGGTGAATTGCGCATCCTCGGCCTGCCCAGCATGCGCGAACTGCACCGCATTCCGGTGTTCAACCGTTGCAGCGCCTCCGGTTGGGGCCTGACCAACGAAAGCCAGAAGATCCTGACCGAGGGCCTGTCGGCCGAAACGAAGAAGTTCCTGGAAAGCCGCGGCGGCAACTGGCTGAACGGCGACCTGCACCACCCGCACATGTCCTTCACGGACGGCACCTACGACGGGCGCTACATCTTCGTGAACGACAAGGCGAACACCCGCGTCGCCCGCATCCGTTGCGACATCATGAAGGTGGACAAGGTCATCGAGATCCCGAACGTCTCGGCGATCCACGGCCTGCGCCTGCAGAAGTACCCGCGCACCGGCTACGTCTTCGCGAACGCCGAGCAGCTGATCCCGGGCCCGAACGACGGCAAGAACATCGACCCGAAGAAGTACCGCACGCACTTCTCCGCCATCGACGGCGACACTATGAAGGTCGCGTGGCAGGTGCGGGTGGACGGCAACCTTGACAACACCGAGGCCGACTACCAGGGCAAGTACGCCTACTCGACCTGCTACAACTCCGAAGGCGGCGTCACCACCGCGGAGATGACGGCGAACGAGCAGGATTGGATCGTCATCTTCAACCTGAAGCGCATTGAAGAGGCCGTGAAGGCCGGCAAGGCCCAGGTGATCAACGGCGTGCCGGTCGTCGATGGCGGCCATGGCTCGCCCTTCACCCGCTACGTCCCGATCCCCAACAGCCCGCACGGCATCAACGCCGCACCCGACGGCATCCACGTCACGGTGAACGGCAAGCTGTCGCCGACCGTGTCGGTGATGGACGTGCGCAAGCTGGACGACCTGTTCGACGACAAGATCAAGCCGCGGGATGTCATCGTCGCCGAGCCGCAGCTGGGCCTCGGGCCTCTGCACACCGCCTATGACGGCCGCGGCAACGCCTACACCACCCTGTTCCTGGACAGCCAGGTGGTGAAGTGGAACATCGACAAGGCCAAGCGCGCCTACGCCGGCGAGAAGGTCGATCCCATCGTCCAGAAGCTGGACGTGCACTACCAGCCCGGTCACCTGCATTCCTCCATGGGCCAGACCAAGGAGGCCGATGGCAAGTGGCTGGTCGTGCTGAACAAGTTCTCCAAGGACCGCTTCCTGAACGTCGGACCAAGCAAGCCGGAGAACGACCAGCTGATCGACATCTCGGGCGACGAGATGAAGCTGGTGCACGACGGCCCGACCTACGCCGAGCCGCACGACACGCTGATCGTCCACCGCTCCAAGGTGAACCCGAAGAGCGTCTTCACCCGCGACGACCCGATGTGGGAGGAAGCCCGCCAGCAGGCCAAGAAGGACGGCGTGAACCTGGAGGAGGACGCCAAGGTCATCCGCGACGGCAACAAGGTCCGCGTCTACATGTGGCAGCGCGCCCCGGCCTTCGGGCTGGAGGAGTTCACCGTGAAGCAGGGCGACGAGGTCACCGTCTACCTCACCAACATGGATGACGTGGACGACCTGACCCACGGCTTCACGCTGACGAACCACGGCGTCGCCGTAGAAATCGGGCCGCAGCAGACCACGTCGGTCACCTTCACCGCCGACCGTGTGGGCGTGCACTGGTACTACTGCCAGTGGTTCTGCCACGCGCTGCACATGGAAATGGGCGGCCGCATGATCGTCGAGCCGCGCGCGGCGTAAGGGCCCTTCTGCCCCCTCCCCAACCCCTCCCCCGCTTTGCGGTGGAGGGGCTTGATCCCCTCCCTCGCCGAAGGCGGGGGAGGGTTAGGGAGGGGGCAAAAGCTTTCATTTCCAGGATTTCTCCAATGCCCCACCGCCTCCCGCTCCTCCCGACCACCGCCGCGGCTTTCGCGTTCGCCGCCGGGACGGCGCTCGCCGCCACGGTGACGGTGGCGCCGGGCGGGCTGGACGGCGCGCTCTCCGCCGCTGAGGCGGGCGACACGCTCGTCCTTGCCCCCGGCACGCACCCCGGCCCGCTGACGGTCAGGACGCCCGTCACGCTGGTCGGCCAGCCGGGCGCCGTCATCGACGGAGGCGGAGCGGGCAACGCGCTGACCATCTTCGCCCCCGACGTGACCGTCCGGAACGTGGAGGTCCGCAACTCCGGCCTGTCGTTGTTCGAGCAGAACACCGGCATCTTCATCGGCAAGGAAGCGCACCGGGCGGTGATCGAGGACAACCGGCTGCGCGACAACCTGATCGGCATCTACGTCTGGGGCGCCAACGACGCGACGGTCCGCCGCAACGACGTGACGGGACGCACGGACCTGCGCGTTTCCGAACGCGGCAACGGCATCCAGCTGTGGAACGCGCCGGGCACGCAGGTGGTGGACAACACCGTCCGCGACGGGCGCGACGGCATCTTCACCACGACGTCGAAGAAGAACCTGTTCGCCCGCAACCGGTTCGAGCGGGTGCGCTTCGCCGTTCACTACATGTACACGAACGATTCCGAGGTGTCGGACAACCTGTCGGTCGGCAACAACGTCGGCTACGCGATCATGTATTCCAACAACCTCGTGATTCGTAACAACCGCTCCCAGGGCGACCGGGAACACGGGCTGCTGCTGAACTACGCCAACAGCTCGGTCATCGAGGGCAACGTGGTCGACGGCCACCTCGCGGCCGAAACGACGGAGCCGGTGGAGACCGTCGCCGACAAGGACATGCCGGTGGCGTCCGACGGCCCGGTGGAGGGCAAGCGGTTCGGCACCTGGAAGTGCGTCTTCATCTACAACGCCAACAAGAACCGCTTCACCAACAACCGGTTCGAAGGCTGCGAGATCGGCGTGCACTTCACCGCCGGGTCGGAGCGCAACACCCTGACCAACAACGCCTTCATCGGCAACCGGACGCAGGTGAAGTACGTCGGCACCCGCCATCTCGACTGGTCTGAGAAGGGGCGCGGCAACTACTGGTCCGACAACGCCGCCTTCGACCTGAACGGCGACGGCATCGCCGACGAGGCCTATCGGCCCAACGACGTGATCGACCGCGTGATGTGGGCCTATCCCTCGGCGAAGCTGCTGATGAACAGCCCCGGCGTGCAGGTGATCCGCTGGGCGCAGAAGCAGTTCCCGGCGCTCCACCCCGGCGGGGTGATCGACAGCGCCCCCCTGATGAACCCGCCGCCCCTCCCGAACTCCGCCCAACTGGCGGAGAGGAAGACGCCATGACCGACACGCCCGCCGTCATCTCCACCATCTGTGTGGAAGGAGTTTCGAAGCAGTACGGCGACGCCTTCGCCGTGCGCGAGGTGGATCTGACCATGGCCCCCGGCGAGTGCGTGGCGATGGTCGGCCACAACGGCGCCGGCAAAAGCTCGCTGATCAAGCTGATGCTGGGCCTGACCACGCCCACCGCCGGCCGCATCAGCGTGCTGGGCGGCGACCCGGCCAGCGCCGCAGCCTCGCACATCCGCCGTCAGGTCGGCTTCCTGCCGGAAAGCGTGGCCTTCCACCCCAGCATGACGGGGCGGGAGACGCTGGACTTCTACGCGAAGCTGAAGGGCGCCTCGCGCCGCGACAACGACGCCCTGTTCGAGCGCGTGGGGCTGGAGCCCTCGGCCATCAAGCGCCGCGTCGGCACCTATTCCAAGGGCATGCGGCAGCGCCTCGCGCTCGCGCAGGCCCTGCTCGGCGGGCCGAAGGTGCTGTTCCTGGACGAGCCGACCACCGGCCTCGACCCCGCGCTGCGCCAGAGCTTCTACGAGATCGTGCGGGACCTGCGCGACGCCGGCACCACGGTGCTGCTGTGCAGCCACGCCCTGACGGAGCTGGAGGGCCAGGCCGACCGCGTGGTGGTGATGAGCCGCGGGCGCAAGGTCGCCGACGGCTCCCTGTCCACGCTGCGCAGCCTCGCCCAACTGCCGGTGCGCATCCGCCTGACCATGCCCGCCGGCAACGTCGTGGAGATGACCTGCGCCAACGACGACAAGGTGGCGATGGTCCGCCGTGTTGCGTGCGAAGAACGTGACGTCGCCGACATCGAGATCGTCCAGCCCAGCCTGGACGAGATGTACGCCCACTTCCTGCGCCGGGAGGCTGCGGAATGAACACGCTTTTCATCATCGCCGGCAAGGAGGTCCGCGACGGCCTGCGCAACCGCTGGGTCGTCGCCACCACGCTGCTGATGGCGGCGCTTGCCCTGACGCTGAGCTTTCTGGGGGCCGCCCCGACCGGCACGGTCGGCGTCGGCCCGGTGGAGATCACCATCGTCAGCCTGTCCAGCCTGACCATCTTCCTGCTGCCGCTGATCGCCCTGCTGCTGTCCTTCGACGCGGTGGTGGGGGAGATCGACCGGGGCACCATGACGCTGCTGCTGTCCTATCCCGTGGCGCGCTGGCAGGTTCTGCTGGGCAAGTTCCTGGGGCACGCGGCGATCATCGCCTTCGCCACCGTGCTGGGCTACGGCGCCGCCGGGGTGGCGCTGGCCATGGGCGACGCGGAGATCGGGGCCGAAAGCTGGCGCGCCTTCGCCGCCATGATCGGGTCCAGCGTGCTGCTGGGCGCCGCCTTCACGGCGCTGGGCTATCTCGCCTCCACGCTGGTGCGCGACCGCGGCACGGCGGCGGGCATCGCGGTGGCGGTCTGGCTGGCCTTCGTCCTGCTGTACGACATGGGGCTGCTGGGCCTGCTGGTCGCCGACGGCGGCAAGACGCTGAACGCCGACGTGCTGAACTGGGCGTTGCTTGCCAACCCCGCGGACACCTACCGGCTGTTCAACCTGACCGGCTTCAAGAACGTCAGCCTGTTCGCCGGGACCGCCGGGCTGGCCGCCCACGTGCAGGTGTCGCCGTCCGTGCTGCTCGCCGTCCTTGCCGGCTGGGTCGTGGCGCCACTGGCGCTGGCCGCCGCCCTCTTTTCCAGGAAGCAGATCTGATGCGCACTCCCTTCGCCGCCGCCCTTCTCGCCGCGTCCCTGCTGCTGCCGCTGTCTGCCTGCAAGCAGGATCGTGCGGAGACCGCCCTTCCCTCCCCCGTCGCCATCACCGCCGACGCCATCGGCCATTACTGCGGCATGAACCTCGCCGACCATCCCGGCCCCAAGGGGCAGGTGCTGGTGCGCGGGCAGGATCGGCCGGTCTGGCTGTCCTCGGTCCGCGACACCTTCGCCTTCACCATGCTGCCGGAGGAGCCGAAGGATGTCCGCGCCATCTACGTGACGGACATGGGCAAGGCCGCCGACCCGAAAAAGCCGAACCTGTCGGCCTGGGTGGAGGCGCGCAACGCCTGGTACGTGATGGGCAGCGCGCAGCGCGGCGGCATGGGCGAGGCCGAGCCCTTCCCCTTCTCCGACGAGGCCGTCGCCCGCCAGTTCGCCGCCGCCAACGGCGGCGTGGTCAAGCGCTTCTCCGACGTGAAGGAGGACGAGATCCTCACGCCGCAAACCGCGTCGGACGAGCACATCGAACACAGCGAGGCGCTCGCGCAGGATGCCGGGCATGACGGCCATAAGGGCGGGCATGGAGGCGCGCAATGATGGCGCACCCGCTCACCCGCCGCCGCTTCCTGGGCATCACCGCGGCGGCCGGCGGGCTGGCGCTGCTGCCGGCGCGGCTGCGCGCGGCCGACGTGGGGGACGCCGTCTCCGTCCGGACGTGGCGCGGCGTGGCGATGGGCGCGGACGCCTGCCTGCAATTCGCCCACCCCGACCCCGCCGAGGCCGACCGGCTGATCGGCGTCTGCCTGGAGGAGGTCGCGCGGTTGGAGCGCGTGTTCAGCCTGTACCGGCCGGAATCCGCCCTGGCGCGGCTGAACCGCGACGGCGCGCTGGACGCGCCGCCGGCCGCCCTCGTGCGGCTGCTGTCCGAATCCGTGGCCTTCGGCCACCGTACGGACGGCGCGTTCGACCCCACCGTGCAGCCGCTCTGGCAGCTCTACGCCGGTCATTTCGGCCGGCCGGGCGCCGATCCTCAGGGTCCGCCGGCCGCTGCGGTGCGCGCGGCCCTGGGGCTCGTGGATTTCCGGAACCTGCGTGTCGATCCCGGCCGCACGGGCTTTGCCCGTCGCGGCATGGCGGTCACCCTGAACGGCATCGCCCAGGGCTACGTCACTGATCGCGTGGCGGAGCGCCTGAAGGCCGAGGGCATGGACCGCGTGCTGGTGGACATGGGGGAGACCCGCGCGCTGGGCCACCACCCCGCTGGCCGGCCCTGGACCGTGGGGCTGAAGGACCCGGCCGACGAGGGGCGCACCATGGAAACGCTGGAGATCGCCGACCGGGCGGTCGCCACCTCCGGCGGTTACGGCACCCTGTTCGATCCGGCCGGGCGCTTCACCCACCTGTTCGACCCGGCGAGCGGCGCTTGCGCGCGGGAGTGGCTGGCCGTCACCGTTCTGGCGCCCGACGCCACGACCGCTGACGCGCTGTCCACCGCCCTTTCGGTCGTCCCGGAGGACCGGGCCCGAACCATCCTGAACCGCTTTCCAGGCGTGAGCGTCCGCCTCACCCGCCACGACGGCAGCTTGCTTACGCTGCGGGCCTGAACGTTTTTCGGTTCCATGGTAACCAATGCCGTTGGGTACGGCGCGCGACATCGATGGGGCGGTCGCCCCCGCTTCTGAGTGAGGGCGGCCGATCATGCGCTTCGTGCCGATCAAGACGAAGGAGCGGCAGCGACCAACACGAGGGGCTTACGATCGGGGCGAAGCGCCATCCGGGTCCATCTGCTCCCTCTGCGCGCCGGAGCCCGGCCGGGCCGGGCCAAGCACCGGTTCCTCACCCAGCGCCTGGGCCTGTTTCGCGCTGAACTGTCCCTTGCCATCCAGCGACGGGCCGCTGGTGAAGCGGCCGGGAGGCGGCGGTTCGCCGTTGCGTTCCGTGCCGGCGAAGACGTAGCTGAACTCCTGCTTTTCCAACGACTGGTCGAAGCTGTTGGGGATGGGCAGGGCCTCCGGCCCGCCCAGTTCCTCGACCACCGCCAGCCATTGCTGCTGGTGCATGGTGTCGCGGGCGATCAGGAAGCTCAGCATGTCCTTCATGCCGGGATCGTGGGCGGCGTTGTACAGCCGCACGGCCAGGGTCCGGCCGGTCGCTTCCGCCGTGACGTTGGAATACATGTCCGCCGCCAGATTGCCGCTGGCGTAGATGTTGGAGCAATCGAACGGCACGCCGTCCGCGTTTCCCGGAAAGGCCGCAAGGCCGGTGGACAGCAGGTGCTTGTGCAGCATGCCCTCCACCATGTGCCGGGGACGTTCCCCGCCCATCACGGCGTTGACCACCGGGTTGGCCTCCGCGGTGGTTTCCTGCAACGACAGGGGTGCGTTTTCCAGGTTCATGGCGACGGCGGTCGCCAGCATTTCGATGTGGCCGATTTCCTCGGTCGCGGTGTTCAGCAGCATGTCTCGATACTTGCTGTTCGGGCCACGTGCACCCCAGGCCTGGAAGAAATATTGCAGACAGACGCGCAGCTCACCTTCTACCCCGCCAATGGCCTGTTGCAGTTGCCGAGCGAACAAAGGGTCCGGTGTTTCGACGCGGACGGGATATTGCAGGCGTTTTTCAAAAAAGTACATGAGGCAAACCTGTCTGTGAGGAGGGACTATTTGCAAACAGGACGATATGAAATGTGTCTCGCGTCTTTAATATTTGTTCGGAATCTGAAAGTATCGGAAATGAAGTTCGCTATACGCAAGAATGTAGGATCTGTTTTCAGTCCAGCAGACTCACGTCAATACGCCGGAAAAGCGGTGTCCTGTATTGGGCAGGGCACCACTTTTGCCAGTCAGGGGGTATATTCAATCGCCATTGAAAACATGCGGGGAAGCATATGCCCCCATCAACACCAAAGCTTGCTGTTGGTGCGCCGGTTCAACAGGCATATCTCACATGGTGCCGCGGGCTCCTTCACCCGCTGATGGGGCGTGCCTTGCCCCGGACGCCCGGATACCGTTTGAACATCGAACGAAATATGGCGGGCGAAAAAAGGCCAACCGGGCGGCTACCCTGCCGCACGGACAACCGACGAAGCGTGGATCGCAACGCCTCCGTCCCAAGCAATATGTCCAGCGTCCGGCGCCATGACCGCCCGGCGGTGCTGTTGTCTCGCGAGGCTCATCACCGTAGAGCCCGCCTGGCAGACTGTTCGCATCAGTCCTGCCCATCAGCAGCCGGTTGCCAGCGGCGTCCAGTTCCCCCGTCTGGACGCCGCTGGCGGTCGGCTGCTCTTTTTCACGCGCAATCGAAGGGAATGATCGTCAAGGATGAAGGGAATGATCGTCAGAGACGATGAGCCGCAGGCGGCGGACATGCTGACGGCGCCCGACACGAAGCCGGGCGCCGTCAACGGCCGCATCCACCAGTTTGACGACCCAGACGCCACGTGTATCGGACCGAGGGGGCGACTGGAGGCTCTGCGGCGGCGAGCCATGCGGATACAACCTGCGACCGGCCCGTTGGTGTCGAGGTTCCGATGCCATATCCCAAAGGATGAAGCTCCGGGCTAAAATACGCATACGAACGGTTATCCATCTCGGGCGCCCCGTGCCGGGCAGCAGGGGGCCACGTGATGAAGCAGGAGGAAACCACCGCATGCGCCGCGATGCCCGCCCGACCCTCGACCGATTAACGGCCGCGCTGATCATCGGATTATTGCGCGATCTACCGCCCGACCGCCGCCAGCGATGGGAGAATTCACACATCTTCGGCCGGATCATCGCTCGGGCGCGATGCCTTTCCCATTCCTCGGGCCATGGCGAGCAAGACGTTTCTCCACCGCAGGCGTGATCGGCAACGGTCCCGGTCCGGCTCTGTTGGAAGCCAAGCACACCATCGAACCTGAGAGGCACGGACATCATGGACAGGAAGGGAATGGGGCTCTTTTCAACGAGTGGCTTGGTCGCCTTTGCCAGCGGCGCGGTCGTGGCGGTCATCGCCAGCCGCGTGCTGCCACCGGTGCTCGCCAAAGCCGCCGGGACCACAGTGGGGCGCGATCCATTCGACGCGCTGGTCGATGACCACCGGCACATCATGGCCTTGCTGAACGAGATGGAGCGGACCCACCCGAGCGCGGTCTTCCGCCGGACGCAACTGCTGCTCCGCCTGAAGCGCCGTCTCGCCGCGCACGCCCTGGCGGAGGAGGACGTCGTCTATCCCCTGCTCCACGACCGGGCGCACGAGGAGGAGGACACGCGGCGCCTGTACAGCGAGCATGCCGACATGAAGATGCACCTGTTCGCGCTGGAACAGATGCCGAAAAACCATCCCGATTGGCTCGGTCGTCTCACCGAACTGAAGATGCTGATCGCCGAACACGTCCATCAGGAAGAAGACGTGGATTTCCCGAAGTTGCGCAACGCGCTGGACACGCGCGCGACGACGCAGTTGTCGGGGAACGTGCAGCGGGAAAAGGCGCTGTTGCTGTAAAGGCGACCGGCCACAGGTTGGCTGTCGGCCCCGTGCCGTTTCGCTGCGGCGGATGTTCCACTCTATCGGAAGGTCCGGTTTCGACCGGTCGTCCTATTCCGGACGACAGAGAGGGGGCAACAACAATGATGCAGCGAAGACAACATGGCGTCCAGCCAGCCTTGTGCACCAGGACCGGCGGACCGCAGCACTTGGCCGATCCGGCACCGCGCTTCCTTGTGGTCGACGATCATGCCCTGATGCGGCATGGCCTGAAACTGGCGCTCAAGCTGCGATTCCCCACCGCCACGGTGTTCGAGGCCGGCTCCTTGAGCGAAGCGATGGGCCGCGTGCGGTCGGCGGGCGATCTGTCGGCCGTACTCTACGACCTGAACCTGAGCGATGCGGAAGGGCTGGCCGGCGTGAAGGAGATGCTCCGGCTGCTGGACGGCGTCCCCCTGGTGGTCATCTCCGGAACGCTCGACAACGAGTTGGTCGTCGCCTGCATCCGCGCCGGGGCCCGCGGCTTCGTGCCCAAAGGGGCGGACGCGGAGGTGCTGGAGCACGCCTTGCCGGTCATCATGGGCGGCGGTCTTTACGCGCCCCTGCCAAGGACCGTCCCGCAATACAGCCCCGCAACGTTTCAGGAGCCTTCGCCGGCCCACGCGACGTCCGTCCAGGGACTGACCGACCGCCAGCGCGAAATCCTGAAACTGCTGCTGCAAGGGCAGTCGAACAAGGAGATCGCCCGCTCGCTCGGCGTTGTGGAAGGCACCATCAAGGTGCATCTGCGCAGCATCATGCAGAAGCTGGGCGTGCGCAACCGCACCCAGCTCGCGGTGATGGCGGAAAAGGCCGGGCTTTGAACGGCGTCAGGCGTGCATCGCCCGGGTGAGGGCCTGGACCAGTTCGGCGGGCTCGACCGGCTTGCACAGCAGATGGCACCCCAACGACCTGGCCTCGCGCAGGCGCTCGGGCGCGGTGTCGCCGGTGATGATGACGCCGGGCACGTCCCAGCGGCGACGCACCAGCTCGACCACCGTGCCGCCGGTGGCCCCGCCGGGCAGGCGGTAATCGGTCAGCATCACGTGCGGTCGGCGGGGCAGCCGCGGCAGTGCGGCGGCCAATTCCTCCACCGAGGCGACATCGACGACGCGCGCGCCCCAGCGCTTCAGCATCATGCTCAACCCGCGGCGGACCCGTTCGTCGTCCTCGACCAGCAGCACGGTCCGGCCCTTCAGCCAAGGCCCCTGGTCGGCATCGGCGGACGGTGCGCCGCTGTGGACCGGCTGCGCCGCGCGGCCACAGGGCACCGTGACGGAAAACACCGAACCGCGCCCGACCGTCGAGCGCACCGACACCTCCAACCCAAGCAGCCGGGCGATGCGCGAGACGATGGAAAGGCCCAGCCCGAAACCCTGCGTGGGATTGCGCTCGGGGTTCTTGAGCTGGCGGAACTCCTCGAAAATGCTGTCCTGCGCGTCGTCGGGGATGCCCGGCCCCCTGTCCCACACCTGGAACTCGACCCGGGAGCCGCGTCGCCGGCAGCCGAACAGCACCCGCCCGCGTCGGCCCGTGGTGTCGGCGGGGGCTCCGTGCGTGATGGCGTTGGACAGCAGGTTGCGCAGAATGCGCTCCAGCAGCTGCGGGTCCGTCGCGACCGGCGTTGACGCGGCGACACAGCGCAGTTCCAGCCCCGGCACCTGGGCGACTCCGTGGAACTCGGCGGCCAGACGCTGCATCAGCGCGTCCGGCACGAAATCGACGATGCGGACGTCCACCGCCCCGGCGTCCAGCCGCGACAGGTCGAGCAGGCCGCTCAGCATGCCGTTCAGGTTGTCGATGCAGGCCTTCAGCAGCTCCAGCGCCTCCTCCGCCATCGGATCGGACGGCAGCGACGCGCGCAGGACATGGGCGTAGAGGGCGGCAGCCTGGATCGGCTGGCGCAAATCATGGCTGGCGGCCGCCAGGAAGCGGGTCTTCGCCCTGTTGGCGGTCTCGGCCGCCTCCTTGGCGCGGGTCAGCGCCTCCTCGGCCAACTTGCGCTCGGTGATGTCCAGCACCAGGGTGAAGAAGCCGTCGACAGTGCCGTCCGGCGCGCGCCGCGGGATGTAGTTCTCCTCCGTCCAGCAGTCCCGGCCCGGCCCGAACTTGTCGGGTTCCTTGTCCTCGAACGTGACGGCTTCGCCGGCCAGCGCCCGTTCGACATAGGGCCGAAGCCGCGCGTACACACGCTCGCCGAGATGGTCGCGCATGGTGCGGCCGAGCAGTGCTTCCCGAGTGGTGCCGCGGAAGCGGGCCTGCTCCGGGTTGGCGAAGATGCAGCGCTGGGCGCGGTCGAAACAGGAAATCTGGGCCGGGATGTTGTCCGTGATCAGCCGCAGGGTCGCCTCGCTTTCGGCAAGCTGGGCGGTGCGCTCGGCGATGCGGCGCTCCAGGTCGGTGTTGGCCTCCTCCAGTTCGGCGGCGAGGATCTGGAGTTCCTCGTAGGAGGCGCGCAGTTCTTCGTTGAGGTGCTCCTCGCTGCGATGAACGCCGCGCAGCTGGCTTTCCGCGTGGCGGAGCGAAAGGCGCAACTCCTTCTGTTCCTCCTCGGCCTTTGCCAACCGGTCAGCCAGATCGGCGTTCCGGCGGTTCGCCGCGTATAATTCCGTTTGCAGCCCGGCCCGCTCCTCCGCCAGCACGCTGGCTTCGGCCTGCGCATCCTCGGCGGCGACCAGAGCCTGTTCCAGGTTCTTGTCCAGGTCGTCGATCCGTCGCTTCAGCGCCTCGTGATTCGATGCCGCGATGTCATTGTCCTCAAACGACATACCCCGCGGTCGCCTCCCTGATCTGTCTTGCGGCTACACCGTTGCACATGTCTGTTCAACAGCGCAGCCGTCCCAAATGTCATAGCGCGAAAGCTGCACAAGTGTTCCCGCTCTCCCGGTGCAACACCTGTGGCATCCGCCTGCAACAGGTCGTGCAACACCGGCCCGCTCCACCCGGCCGGAACTGCCGGATTTTAAAGACGATCAGCCACGCAAACAAACTGGCACGCCCCCTGCAATGCGTTCCCCGACGCAGAAGCTGGAAGGGAGTGCAGCGTGGCTCCGGTTGTCGGCATCATCGCCAATCCAGTCTCCGCCCGTGACATACGCCGGGTCGTCGCCAACGCGGCATGCCTGCAGATCACGGACCGGGCGAACATCGTCCTGCGTGTTCTGGCCGCACTCCGCGCCTGCGGGGTGACCGACGTCCTGATGATGCCGGAACAGGGCGGCATCCGCGGCCATGTGGAGCGCGGCGTCGCCCGCGCCCGCGCGCACGGCGACACGCCCTACCCCACCATCCATCTGGTCTCCATGCCGGTGACCGGCACCGTGGCCGACACCCACCGGGCCGCCGCGGCCATGCGGCAGGCCGGCATGGCGGCCATCGTGGTGCTGGGTGGCGACGGCACGCACCGCGCCGTGGCAACCCATTGCGGCGACGTTCCCATAGCCGGCATCTCCACCGGCACCAACAACGCCTTTCCCGAACACCGGGAGCCGACCATCACCGGTCTGGCGACCGGCCTTGCCGTTACGGGCCAGGTGCCCGCCCCCATCGCCTTTTCCATGAACAAGCGCATCGACGTCTGCGTCAACGGCGGCGATGTGCGGGAAATCGCGCTGGTGGACGTGGCGCTGGTGACCGAGCGCTACATCGGCGCCCGCGCGCTCTACCGGACGGAAAGCTTCCGGGAGCTGTTCGTGACCTTCGCCGACCCGGAGGTGATCGGCATGTCCGCCATCGCCGGCCTGCTGGAGCCCGTCGCCCGTGACGAGAGCGGCGGGCTGATGGTCCGCCTCGCCACGCCCGACCAGCGGCAGGCCGGCAACTGCCGGACGGAGCTGCGCGCGCCCATCGCGCCGGGAATGGTGACCGCCGTCGGCGTCACCGACTGGCGCCGCATGCCGGCCGGCGTGCCCTTCGTGCCGGAGATCAAGGCGGGCTCCATCGCGCTGGACGGCGAGCGCGAGGTCGCCTTTTCGGCGCGCGACCGCGTGTCCCTGACGCTGAGGGACGACGCCTTCCGCACCGTCAACGTGGGCGGCTGCATGCGGTTCGCCGCCCAGAACCGGCTGCTGGCCGGCGTTCCGACGCCCGCCCCGGCCACGCTTTCAAAAGCCGCCCTTTAAAAAACCAACAAGGGGAGAATCACCGTGTCTGACGATCTTGCTTCTCAGGGGCCCTTTCCCATGAGCCGCGATGACCTGCTGAAAGCCTATCGGATCATGCGGACGATCCGCGAGTTCGAGGAGCGGCTGCACATCGACTTCGCCAAGGGCGACATCCCCGGCTTCGTGCATCTCTATGCCGGCGAGGAGGCGAGTGCGGCCGGCATCATGATGCACCTGAAGGACAACGACCGCATCGCCTCCACCCACCGCGGCCACGGCCATTGCATCGCCAAGGGCGTGGATGTGCACGAGATGATGGCGGAGATCTACGGCCGCTCCACCGGCGCCTGCCGGGGCAAGGGCGGGTCGATGCACATCGCCGACCTGTCCAAGGGCATGATGGGCGCCAATGGGATTCTCGGCGCCGGTGCTCCGCTGGCCTGCGGTGCGGCCTTGGCCGCCAAGGTGCGCGGCGACGGCGGGGTCGGCATCAGCTTCGTCGGCGACGGCGCGTCCAACCAGGGCACCTTCCTGGAAAGCCTGAACCTCGCCGCGGTGTGGAACCTGCCGGCCATCTTCGTGGTGGAAAACAATGGCTACGCCGAATCCACGTCCCGCGACTGGGCGGTGGCGGTGGACTCCTACATCGACCGCGCCAGCGGCTTCGGCCTGCCGGGCGTCACGGTGGACGGCACCGACTTCTTCGCGGTGTACGAGGCGGCGGGCGAGATCATCCGGCGGGCGCGCGAGGGCGGCGGGCCGGCGCTTCTGGAATGCAACATGGTCCGCTTCTACGGCCATTTCGAAGGCGACGCCCAGACCTACCGCGCCAAGGGCGAGGTGGAGGCGCTCCGCGCCAGCCGCGACTGCATCCGGATGTTCGCCGAGCGCGTGATCGAAGCCGGCGTCGTCTCCCGCGCCGAGCTGGAGGCCATCGACAAGGAGGTGCTGGACCTGATCGAGGACGCCGTCCGCTCCGCCAAGGCCGCCCCGCTGCCGGGCCCGGCCGACCTGCTGACCGACGTCTACGTCTCCTACTGAAAAAAGCCTGCGAAACGGAGGAATGCACCATGACCCGTAAGATCAGCATGAAGCAGGCGATCAACGAAGCGCTCGACCTGGAAATGACCCGCGACCCGACCGTGGTCGTGATGGGCGAGGACATCGTGGGCGGCACCGGATCGCCCGGCGAGGATGACGCCTGGGGCGGCGTGCTGGGCGTCACCAAGGGCCTGTACGCCAAGCACGGCGACCGGCTGATGGACACGCCGCTGTCGGAATCCGCCTACATCGGGGCGGCCATCGGGGCGGCGACCTGCGGCCTGCGCCCGGTGGCGGAGCTGATGTTCATCGACTTCATGGGCGTCTGCTTCGACCAGATCTTCAACCAGGCGGCCAAGTTCCGCTACATGTTCGGCGGCAAGGCGGAAACGCCGGTGGTCATCCGCGCCATGGTCGGCGCCGGCTTCCGGGCGGCGGCCCAGCATTCGCAGATGCTGACCCCCGTCTTCACCCACATCCCCGGCGTGAAGGTCGTCTGCCCGTCCAACGCCTACGACGCCAAGGGCCTGCTGATCCAATCGATCCGCGACAACGACCCGGTGATCTTCTGCGAGCACAAGAACCTGTACGGCCTGGAATGCGACGTGCCGGCCGAATCCTACGCCATCCCCTTCGGCGAGGCGAACGTGCTGCGCGACGGCAACGACGTGACCATCGTCAGCTACGGCCTGACCGTCCACCGCGCCATGGAGGCCGCCGAAGCCCTCGCCAAGGAAAAGGTGGAGGCGGAGGTCATCGACCTGCGCACCCTGTCGCCCCTGGACTGGGACACCATCATCGACAGCGTGGAACGCACCGGCCGGCTGGTGGTGGTGGACGAGGCGCACCCGCGGTGCAGCATCGCGTCGGACGTTGCCGCCTTCGTCGGCCAGAACGCCTTCGGCGCGCTGAAGGCCGGCGTGCAGATGGTGACGGCGCCGCACGTGCCGGTGCCCTTCTCCCCCGTGCTGGAAGACCTGTACATCCCGAACGCCCAGTCCATCGCCGAAGCGGCGCGGCGGACACTGGCGCCCACCGGCACCTCCCCGCGCAGCATCGCGGCCTGATCTGGAGCACGGTTCATGCAGAATGAGCGCATCAAGCCCATCGTCATGCCGAAGTGGGGCCTGTCCATGTCGGAGGGCAAGATCACCGGCTGGCTGAAGCATCCGGGATCGACCGTCAACGTCGGCGACGATCTGCTGGAGGTCGAGACCGACAAGATCACCAACGTGGTGGAAGCCGGGGATTCCGGCACGCTCCGCCGCGTGCTGGCCGAGCCGGGGAACGTCTATCCGGTGAAGGCGCTGATCGCCGTGCTGGCCGACCCCGACGTGCCGGACGCGGAGGTGGACGCCTTCGTCGCCGGCTACGCCGTGCCCAAGGGCGACGACGAGGAAGAGGCGGAGGCCGCTCCCCGCTACCTCTTCGCCGACACGCCGGCCGGAACACTGCGCTACGCCAAGCGGGGTGAAGGCGGGCCGACGGTGCTGCTGGTCCACGGTTTCGGCGGTGATCTCGACAACTGGCTGTTCACCATCGATGCGCTCGCCGAGGGCGCCACGGTCTACGCGCTGGACCTGCCGGGCCATGGCCAGTCCACCAAGACCGTGGCCGACCCGACGCTGGCCGGCCTATCAGCGGCCTTGCGCGGCTTCATGGACACGGTGGGCATCGGCCCGGCCCATCTGGTCGGCCATTCCATGGGCGGGGCGGTGTCCATGCAGACGGCGCTCGACGCGCCGGACCGCGTGGCGTCCCTCTCCCTGATTTCCTCGGCCGGCCTGGGGCGGGAGATCAACCACGCCTACATCCAGGGCTTCATCGCGGCCACCGGTCGGCGCGACCTGAAGCCCGTGCTGGAGAACCTGTTCGCCGACACCGGCCTCGTCAGCCGCCAGATGACCGAGGACCTGCTGAAGTACAAGCGCCTGGACGGGGTGGACGGCGCGCTGCGGGCGCTGTCCGCGGCCCTGTTCGAAGGCGGATCCCAGGCCAGCGTCCTGCACGAGCCCGTGTCCGCCGCGGGCAAGCCCACGCTGGTGGTGTGGGGCGAGCAGGACCGCATCATCCCCGCCGCCCACGCCACGGCACTTGGCCCCAACGCCCGCGCGGAGGTCATCCCGAACGCCGGCCACATGGTGCAGATGGAGGCGGCCGGGAAGGTGAACGCGCTGCTGAAGGAGCATATCGGAAGGTGAAGGAAGCGCCCCGTCCCCTTGGGGGCGGGGTTCCCGCCTTTCTGCGCCTCCAAGGCAACAATCCGCCTTCGGAGGACGAGCAGCCCCATGCAGGCCGCCCCTGCCGGCGGCGCAACTGCCGCCGAGCACATTCACCGCACCGTATCACTCGCCAGGACACTGCCGCCTCCAATGCGCAGGTGCATGTCGCGCGAAGATTGCGGATCATCGAACGCGAACTTGAATGAGTGGACCAAGCAGGTGGTGCTCCGCCGACGAGCACCTTCCGGGGTGGGGGCGATCATGCGACCTCTGCGATGTGCGCCGAAGCTCCGTGCTACGGCAACGGTTTTGGCTGGCTTGCTGTTCGCATTGCTCGGCACCGCGGGCTGCTCGTCGCCCACCCGCCTCAATGCGGTGCCGGTTGTCAGCCAGGCGAAGGCCAGCGTCGTCGGAATGCCCGATGTCCGTTACTGGGCGGACGGCGACGCCGCCGATTTCCTGCGCGACGGCCTGGAGGGGGTGCGGCGCGAGCAGGCGCTTTTGCAGCAGGCGGGATACCGCAGCGCGCTGCCTCCGGCGGAATTCCTGGCGATCTCGGGCGGCGGCGAGGATGGCGCCTTCGGCGCCGGCCTGCTGGTGGGATGGAGCGCCGTGGGCACCCGGCCGAACTTCAAGGGGGTCACCGGGATCAGCACCGGCGCGCTCATCGCCCCCTTCGCGTTCCTGGGGCCGGCCTACGACGACAAGCTCAAGGAAGTCTACACGACCATCACGGGCAGGGACATTCTCGAACAGCGCGGCTTCCTGGCCGCCATCACGAACGATGCCATGGCGGACACGGCACCGCTGCGCAAGCTCGTGCGGCGGATCTTCGACCAGGGCATGCTCGACGCCATCGCGGCCGAGCACGAGAAAGGCCGCGCCCTGCTGATCGGGACCACCAACCTCGACGCCCGCCGCCCGGTCATCTGGAACGTGACCAAGATCGCCGCCACCCATCACCCGAACGCGCTGGAGCTGGTCCAGACCCTGCTGGTGGCCTCCGCCGCCATTCCCGGAGCGTTTCCCCCGGTCATGATCAGCGTCGACGCGGATGGACGGACCTTCGAGGAGATGCATGTGGACGGCGGCGCGACGGCCCAGGTGTTCGTCTACCCGCCCAGCCTGAACATCAGGACAGCGGCGCAGCAGGCGGGCATCGTCCGCGAGCGGCGCCTGTACGTCATCCGCAACGCGCGGCTCGATCCGGACTGGGCGCAGGTCGAACGGCGTACGCTCAGCATCGCAAACCGCGCCGTGTCCTCGCTGATCCAGACGCAGGGGATCGGCGACCTCTACCGCATCTACATCGCCGCCCAGCGTGACGGCATCGACTTCAACCTCGCCTACATCCCCGAGACCTTCAAGACGACCCTGAAGGAGCCGTTCGACCCGGTCTACATGAACGAGTTGTTCAAAATCGGCTACGACATGGCCGCCAAAGGCTATCCCTGGGCCAAGACCCCGCCGGGCTACGCCGCCCCGCAGATCGAACCGCCGCTGCCGTCCCAGGGCGGCGTCGCCAAGATCAGGGCCACGCAGGCCCGGAGCACCACGCCGGCCCAAAAAACCGTACAGACCCGGACCACCGCACAGGGCGGAAAATCGTTGCCATGACGCAGCGATTTCCGGAGGTGCACCCCTCTTGACACCCCACCCCCGCACCCCCAAGTGACCGTCACTTGGATCCGGGCCCCTCTGGCGACTTAGACGTGGTCGCGATGTCGGATCTCTTCACCTGCTCTTGCGCCGACGGGCGTGATCGCACTTGGAGGGACCGATGCCCCCATGGACCCGAGTTACCCAAGTCTCCACTCTCCCAAGCCTCCCTCTGAGCCCGCAGGCCGTGCACGGCGCTACTCCCGCGCCGTGCTTTCGCGCGTCTGCACCTTCCTCAACCACCAAGAGCATGAGCACAGCCATGGACCAGACCGAACGCCAGATCATTGACGACCTGTTCGCCAAGCTGCGTCAGGCCGAGGCCCAATCCGGGCCGCGCGACCCTCAGGCCGAAGCCCACATCCGCGACACCATCGCCCGCCAGCCGGCGGCCCCCTACCTGATGGCGCAGGCCATCGTGATGCTGGAGCAGGCGCTCGCCGCTTCCCAGGCCCGCAACGAGGAGCTGGAGCAGCAGCTCCGCGAGCGCCCGGCCAGCGGCGGCGGCATCTTCGGCGGCCTGTTCGGCGGCGGCTCCCGCCCCGCCCCGGCACCGCAGCGCGCG
>Ga0065721_10004172_pt1 | contig 62565 bp, 57 predicted proteins | sample Mesricmetagenome_FD_59108 | JGI IMG/M metagenome (GOLD analysis project Ga0065721, IMG submission 59108) | Mesophilic microbial community from rice straw/compost enrichment Sample: eDNA_1 v2 (version 2) | ecosystem: Engineered > Solid waste > Grass > Composting > Bioreactor | place: USA: Davis... | reverse complement strand
TCGAGCAATTCGCCCACTTCCTCGCGCATGTCCTTGTCTCGAAGCGTCTCGAACGGATCGTCCGCCTCCTCGTCACCGACGATTTCGCCGAATTCCGTCGAATCATCGTCGCCGATGGGCTGGTCCAGGGACGCCGGCCGGATGGCCGCGCTCTTGAGCTGGGCCACCTTCGACGCCGCCAGGCCGATCTCCTCGGCCAGTTCGTCGTCGGTCGGCTCACGACCCAGTTCCTCGGTCATCTGCATGGCCACGCGGCGCATCTTGGCAATCTTGTCAACCAGGTGGACGGGAAGGCGGATGGTTTTGCTCTGATTCGCCAGCGCGCGCTTGATGGACTGCTTGATCCACCACGCCGCATAGGTGCTGAGCTTGCCGCCCTTTTTCGGGTCAAAACGCTCCACGGCCTTCATCAGGCCGATGTTGCCCTCCGAAATCAAATCCAGCAGGGGCAGGCCCAAATTGGCGTAATCCCGCGCAATCTTCACCACAAGACGCAGATTGGCACGCACCATCTCCGCACGAGCCGCCTGGTCACCCCTCTTGATCTTACGGGCCAGCTTGACCTCCTCCTCGGGCGTCAAAAGCGGAAATTTGGCAATTTCCCGCAGGTAAAGCTGAAAACCGGTTTCATTGTCTTCCAGAGCCATGTTGTCCTCCTTGCTTAAATCGTTTCGGCGTCTCGTTTGGGTTGTGGGATTTGTGGTAGTTAACGCCGTTAAATAATTAGACAGACGACTCGGGCGGCTGTTCAAAAAATTGTTGCAATTTTTTCAGGGGTGTTTTCATCCACATAAGACGCTGCCGCGGAGGAAATTGTTCAACCGGTTTGTGATTTTTTCCCCGAAATGCGGGAAAAAACTCGCTCTTGTTCCGCCGGGGCGCCCGGGGCAACCTCCGCGGGTATGCGCATTGTCGTCACCGGTTTGATTGCCCAATACGCCTTCGGGGGCGTCACGTGGGATTACATCCAGTATGTCCTGGGCTTCCGGGCCCTGGGGCATGACGTCTGGTATTTGGAGGATTCCGCGAACTGGGCCTACGATCCCGTGCAACAGACGCTCACCGCGGACTGCTCACACAATGTGGCGTACCTGGACCGCATCATGCGGGACTTCGACCTGGGGGACCGGTGGATTTACCGCAACGAAGCCGACGGGGCCTACCACGGGGTGTCCGGCGAGGCGGAGGCGGAGAAGATCCTGGCTTCCGCCGACGTTCTGGTGAACGTCTCCGGCGCCTGCTGGCTGCGTCCCATCACCGCGGCGGTCAAAACCAAGCTGTTTCTCGACGGCGACCCGATGTTCACCCAGACAAAGCTGAATGCGTCCCGTCCGGAATATCTCGAACGGGTGCTGGCGCACGACCGGCACTACAGTTTTGGACTGAACATCGGCCGGCCGGGCTGCAGGGTGCCCACGGCGGGTCTTCACTGGCGCCCCACCGTCCAGCCCATCGCCCTGGACCTTTGGAAACCGGCGTCCTCCCCCAAACCCGGTTCGGTGGCGGAAGGGGCGTGGACCACGGTCATGAACTGGGCCAGTTACAAGCCGGAGGAATTCGAGGGCGAGACCTACGGCCAGAAGGACATCGAATTTTTGCGCTTTCTGGACCTGCCCTCCCGCACCTCCGAGCGCTTTGTCCTGGCGATGGGCCAGGGACCGGGAAAAAACCGTCCCACGGAACGCCTGGAATCGCTCGGATGGAAAATCATCGAGCCGGACGAATATCTTCCCGACTACGCGAGCTACCACGACTTTTTGACCGCCAGCAAAGCGGAGTGGAGCATCGCCAAAAACGGCTACGTGAAGTCGCTGAGCGGCTGGTTCAGCTGCCGCAGCGCCTGTTACCTCGCGGCCGGCAAGCCGGTGGTGGTACAGGACACCGGCTGGAGCGACCATCTGCCGAGTGGCGAAGGCGTCCTGGCCTTTCGCACCATGGAGGAGGCGGTGGCGGGAATCGAGGAAGTGTCCCGCAATTACGAGCGCCACTCCCGCGCCGCCCGCGCGTATGCCGAAAAACACTTCGACGCGGCCCGGGTCTGCGCCGAACTTCTGGAATGATGCGCGACTTTTCCCGTTCGGCCCTGGTCATCGTGGGCCACGGCTCGACGCGGAACTCCGACTCGAGCGCGCCCACCCGCGAACACGCCCGCACGATCCGCGCGCGGGGTCTTTTCCGCGAGGTGCACGCCTGTTTCTGGAAGGAGGAGCCGTCCCTGCGCGACATCCTCGACCAGATCGAAAGCGAGGAGGTGTATGTGGTGCCAAATTTCATCAGCGAGGGGTATTTCACGCGCACGGTCATTCCGCGCGAAATGGGATTGACCGGACCGGTCACCCGCCGGGGAAGCCGGACAGTGAACTATTGCGCCCCCGTGGGGAGTCATCCGGGCATGACCGACCTGCTTCTCCGCCGGGCCCGGGAGACGGCACCGGAGGCCCCTCCCTCCCAAACCAGCCTGTTCATCGTGGGTCATGGCACCGAACGGGATGCCAACTCCGCCGCGGCGGCCCGCGACCAGGCGGCCCGCATTGCCGCCGGCGGGGAATACGCGGAGGTGGTGGCCGCCTACATCGAGGAGCCGCCCCGGATCGGGGACTGGGACAAAATTTCCTCCCAGCCCAACGTCGTGGTGGTGCCTTTTTTCATCGCCAACGGTCTGCACAGTTACGAAGACATCCCGGCCCTGCTGGGCATCGCTTCGCCGTCCGGCGGAGGGTCGGGTCCGGCGGAGGTTTTTCGCGGCAATCCCCATGCCCTGCGGGGACGCCGGCTTTATTACGCCGAAGCCATCGGCACCGATCCCGGGGTGGCGGATGTGATCATCGACCAGGCCGCCGCTTTTGCCGCCAAGTAAACTGTTGCGCCCGGTCCCATTTCGCGGGAAGATGAGCTTCCCCCGCCAGACGACTGCCATGAAAAGCCCCTTCCGGTTCCTGATCGCCACCTGCGCGTGTGCCGTTGGTCTGGCAGTCGCGCAGACCGCGGAAAACCCCGAACCCCCGGACGCCCCCTCCCCGTCCAAAAAAACGCAAAAAGTCACCAAGCTGGACGGCACGACCCTGTTTGGCATCGTCACGCTCACCGACGACTACACGCTGAAGATTTCCAACGAGTCCGGGATCTTCAATGTTCCGCTCGCGTTGCTGGGGGAAAAGGATTTCAAGAAATTCATCGCCGGGAAGGACCGTTCCCGGGACGGCCGGCTCTGGTCAGAACGCCAGGACGCGCTTGAAAAGCAGAAGGAGGCCAACGAAAAGGAAGGCGGTTCTCGGAACAAGGCGGCCACCGACAATTCGTCCATCGAAATCCAGCTCTCCGAAATCGCCGTCTTCCAGCCGGTGATCACGGCCTACGAGGCCACCCTCGGCAACCGGCTCCAGGCGGCCGGGACGTCGGCTTCCGGCAAGGAGGCAACGGACGGAAAAAAATCCTCCGACGACACCAGACCGGTGCGGCTCTTTTCCGGTCCGAGCGCAAACTCCCTCCCCTATTCCGGAGTGGGCAGCGGACTGGTTGATCCGGTGATTTCCGCGGGCACCTCGGTGCTTCAGCCGGCCGGCGGCGTGCCTTCGGTTCCGGTGAGCGTGCCCGGTGCTCCCTGAACCTCCCGCAAAATCTCCGCAAGCCGCCGGATGTGCCGGCGCTCGTGAACCGCGGAAAGGGCGATGCGCAGCCGCGCCGATCCCCGGGCCACCGTGGGATACCGGATGGCCGGCACCAGAAATCCGGCCTCGCGCAGTTGCAGCGAAACCGCCACCGCCTCCTGTTCGCCGCCGATCACCACCGGCCGGATGGCGCTCTGCGGCGGAGAACCGGGCAGATCCTCCGCCAGCGTGCGGATGTTTTCCCAAAGGCGCCCCATAAGCGCCGCACCCTCCGGGGAATCGAGAATTTCCACCGCCGCCCGCGACGCGGCGGCCGTGGCCGGCGACGGGGCCGTGGAAAAAATGAAACTGCGCGCGCGATTGATCAGATAATCCCGCAGCACGCCGCGGCCGCACACGTAGGCCCCGGAGGACCCCAGGGCCTTGCCCAGGGTGCCCATCTGGATTTCGATCCGGTCCGCCACGCCGAGCGACTCGGCGAGTCCGCGCCCGGACGGACCCAGCACGCCCACACCGTGGGCCTCGTCCACCATGAGCCAGGCCCCGTGACGGTCCTTGAGATCAACAATCTCCCGCAGCGGCGCCACGTCCCCGTCCATGCTGTACACCGACTCAACCACCACCAGAATGCGGGCGGACGCGTGTTTGTCGCGCGCCCAGCGCAAATGATCCGCCAGCTTGTCCAGGTTGTTGTGGGGAAAAACCCGCAGGGTGGCGCCGCTCAACCGGGCGCCGTCCACCAGGCTGGCGTGGGACAGTTTGTCCAGAATGACCACGTCCCCGGTTCCGACGATCGTTGGAATGACCCCCACCGCCGCCGCATAACCGGTGGAAAAACTGAGCGCCGCCTCCGCCCGCTTGAAGCGCGCCAGCGCCTCTTCCAGGCGCTCGTGCTCGTCATGGTTGCCGCAGATCAGCCGCGACGCCCCGGCGCCGGTTCCCACCGCTTCCAACACCCGGAGCGCCTCCGCGCGCAGGCGGGGGTGCCCGGCGAGGCCCAGGTAATCATTGGAGGAAAAATTGACGAGCCGGACTCCGTCACAGACCACTTCCGGTCCCTGCGGCGATTCCAGCCGGCGGAGATGACGCCGCAGGCCCGCCTCCTCGATTTTCTTCAGTTCGACGGAAAGAAATTGCGCAAAATCCATGGCCTTCCGGAAATTCATTCCGCCCGTTCCGGAACCGTGGAACGGCGTCCCTTTCGCCGTCCCTCCCTCATCGGCCCATCAGCCGGAGCATTTCCCGCACGGCGCTGTCGAGTCCGGTGAAAATGGCGCGCGAGATGATCGAGTGGCCGATGTTCAACTCCACGAGGTGGGGAATCCGCAGAACCTCACGGATGTTTTCGTAATTGATGCCGTGGCCGGCGTTCACCCGCAGTCCGGCCGAATGCGCCAGCTCGGCGCCCGCAATGAGCCGCTGCAACTCCGTCTCGCGTTCCTCGCCGAGACTGTTCGCAAAGGCGCCCGTGTGCAGCTCGACAAAATCCGCGCCGAGTTCCGCCGCTGCGGCGATCTGGGGCTCCTCCGGGTCGATGAACAGGCTGACCACAATGCCCTTTTCCCTGAGCCGGTCGATGGTGGGACGGAGCTGGGTCCGGGCACGCTGCGAGGCGCAGTCCAGGCCGCCCTCCGTGGTCACCTCACGGCGGTTTTCCGGCACGAGGCAGACATCGTGCGGCACGACGTCGAGGGCGATTTTCACGATCTCCGGCGAGTTGCCCATTTCCAGGTTCAGCTTGGTCGTCACCTTTTCGCGGAGTTCGAAGATGTCGCGATCCTGGATATGACGCCGGTCCTGCCGCAGGTGGGCGGTGATGCCCGACGCCCCGGCGCGCTCGGCCACGAGGGCCGCCGCCACGGGATCGGGTTCGGCGTTGAAGGAATCCGGGGTTTCGCGATACCGCGCCTGCCGAAGGGTGGCGACGTGGTCGATGTTCACACCAAGATGGAGAGAGGAGCTCATGGAGAATTGGGAGATTGAAGTTCGAAAACGCCGGACTGCGCCTTCACGGCACGCTGGGCGCGGCGGGCGGCGAGAACGGCCTCGACAAAGGCACTGGTGCCGTCCCGCAAGGCCCGGACCTTGGTCCCCGGCGCGTCACTCCATTCGACGGGCCGTTCGACGATGCGCAGGCGCAGGGCTTCGGCCAGGGCCATGGCCTCGACGTCGAAACCGAAACCGTCCAGCGTCAGCCGCGAAAACACCTCCTGCGCGGCCTCGCGCCGGAAGGCCTTGAAGCCGCACTGGGTGTCTTTGAACGACGTGACCCCGCAAAGGCGCAGCGCCAGGTTGAACACGCGGCCGTAAAACACGCGGAGAAACGGCTGGCTGACGGGAATGACCGTCTCGGGATGCTGCCGGCTGCCAAAAACCACATCCGCGTCGGCGAAATACGGCAGAAAGGCGTCCACAAAACGCAGCGGCACGCTCAGGTCGGCGTCCATGAAAAACACGATGTCCCCCCGGGCCGCCAGCATGCCGGTCTTCACGGCAAATCCCTTGCCGCGGGCCACCGGATTGCAGATGGCGCGAAACCGGGAATCCTCCGCCTCCTGCCGGCGGGCGATTTCGGCGGTGTCGTCGGTGCTTTGCTCCACCACGATCAACACCTCCACATCCCGCGGCTCCGCGTCCAGCCAGGCCCGAACGGCTCGCAGAGTCGCGGGAAGGCGTGCCGATTCGTTACGGCAGGGAATCACGAGAGAAAGGGACGGCATTTTGGTTGCACTATGCCGAAAACTCCCCGGTTGCTGTAGCGGAAAACGCGCCAAATCCGAAAAAAGCCGGCCGGCGCCGCACCCGGTCTCCGCTTCCCCGGCTTGCGCTCCGTCCGTTCGGCCACTATCCAATCCGCGTGAACGCGCGGAAACTGCCTTGGATCGAAGCCGGCATCCTCCTGCTGGCTGCGGTCCTTCGGGTGCTCTTCCTCGACATCAAACCGGCCCACTTCGACGAGGGGGTCAACGGGTGGTTTGCCGATCAGATGACCCGGCAGGGATTTTTTCGTTACGATCCGGAGAACTACCACGGACCGCTCCATTTTTATTCGGTCTTCCTTTTTCAAACCCTCTTCGGCCGCAACCTGTGGGCGCTGAGGGCTTCGGCCGTCATTCCGAGCCTGCTGGCGGTCTGGGCCATGCTGCGCTTCCGCGAATTTTTCGGTCCGGTCACCGCCCGTCTCGCCGCCCTGGCCATGGCGGTTTCCCCCGCCTGCGTTTTCTACGGCCGGTATTCCATCCACGAATCATGGATGATGCTGTTTCAGATCCTGTGCTGTTGGGGCATCCTCGGGATCTGGCAGAAGGGCGGACGCCGGTTTTATCTGACCGCGGTCTTTGCGGCGGTGGGCATGATGCTCGTCAAGGAGACCTACATCATCCACACGGTGAGCTTTCTCCTCGCGGCGCTGGTGCTGGGGGTGTGGCAAAAGGTCGTGCCGTCCGCAGGGGATCCCGTCCTGCCCTACCGCAATCTTCTCGCCGGCACCGTCACGCCCCTGGCGGCCCTGCTTTTCCTCTTCTTCGCCATCGGTCTCCTCATGCCCGAACCGCATCCGCGGCTTTTTGCGGAAATCCTCTCCCGGCTCGCGCAAAAGGGTCTCGTCCTGCCTTCGGTCCCGTGGTTTGCCGGGGTGGGCACGGCCACCGCCCTGCTCGCGGTCTTTTGGGTCCGCGGCTTCCCCCACATTCCCCAACCGGGCACCCCCGCGGCCGCGTGGACACTGCGCAGCCGCGCGGAAACGCTGGGAATCTCCCTCGTTGTCCTCGTCTTTTTTTACTCCGGAAACTTCCTCGCGTGGCCGACCCTGCGGGGCGTTCACGACACTTTTCTCGCCTGGTTCCACACCGGCGTGGAGGCGGCCGGACACGAAAAAACGTCCTACGACCTTTTCGGCACCCGCCTCAATTACTACTGGATCCGGCTGCTCTGGCTCTACGAATGGCCGGCCCTGCTCGGTCTGCTCGCCTGCCTGCGCCACGTCGGCCCGTCGGATGCGCGGCTGCGCTACCTGGCCATCTATGCCGGCGGCGTCCTGCTGGCCTTTTCGCTCATTCCCTACAAAACCCCGTGGTGCCTGCTTTCCATCATCTGGCCGTTTTTCCTGCTGTTCGGCGCTCTGGTTGAAGAAGGCTCCCGCCTCGTGCGACGGCCGGAATTCGGCATCGTGCCCGTCGGGCTCGGCCTGTTTGTCATCCTGGCCAGCCTCATTCCGTCCGTGCGGGTGAACTTCTTCCGGTTTGATGATCCCAGGGAACCGTATGTGTATGTCCAAACCTTCCGGGATTCCCGCATTCTGACCGATCCCGTCGTCGGCATGGCGAGGCGGGATCCGCGGTTTTATCACGTCAGGGGACAGATCCACCTCGACAGCTACTATCCGCTTCCCTGGATCTTCGGGGATTTCACGCAGATCGGATATTACAAGGCCGCTGACACGCCCTCTCCGGACAATCCCGGCGATTTTGTCGTCGCCGAGAAGAAGGACGAGGCCCGCATCGAGGCCGCGCTGCGGGGCCTTTACTTCAAGCGGGATTTTCGCCTGCGTGACGCCCAGGGGGATTGCGTGGTTTATTTCCGCGCCCCCCCTTACCAGGAATGGTTCCGGGGCGAGGCTCCCCTCCGCTTCGGCAACCCGGCCCCCGCCGCCCCGGAGGAACCGACACGACCATGAGAACCGCCGTCGCCGTCCTTTCGTGGGCCGTCGGCTCGGTCCTCGCTGCGGTCATCCTAGCCTTTGTGCTGGGCGGGCTCAATGCGGGAGCCGCCGCGGCCTCGCTGGTCCTCGGCCTCGGCGTGGCATGGTTCGCGGTGCGGACGACTCCCGCGGAAGCCCGGCCGGCCGTGGGCCGATGGGACGTGTTTCTTTTCCTCGTCTTTGGGCTCGTCTCCCTGCGCGCCTTTCTCTGGCTGGTCGGGGAGCGCGGTGACGAGGTGTTTGTGCTGTCGCCCAACAACCTCGGCGACATGTCACTGCACATCCATTTCATCCGTTACCTCGCCGGCGGCGTCCCCTTCTGGCCCGAAAGCCCCATCCTCACCGGCGTTCCCCTCACCTACCCGCTGGGCGCGGATCTCTTCAACAGCCTGCTGGAGCTTTGCGGTGTGGGGACGTTTCGCGGACTCATCTGGACCGGGCTGGCCGGGGCGGCGCTGACCGGATTTGCCCTCTGGCGCTGGGGCGGGGCGTTTGCCCTGGCGGCGTTTTTATTCAACGGGGGACTGGCGGGGTTTGCCATTTTCCGGACCGGATTCCCGGAGGACTTCCAGGCGGAACTCGTCTGGAAAAACCTCTTCCTGTCGATGTTTGTCACCCAGCGCGGACTTTTGTTTGCTCTGCCGGCCGGTCTGCTGTTGCTGACAACGTGGCGGGAGGAGTTTTTCCGGAATGGCCGGCCCGTCCTCGCGCGCTGGCTGCAGATTGTGCTTTACGCCTCCATGCCGCTTTTCAGCCTGCATACCTTCATCTTTTTGAGCGTCATGCTGGCGGGCTTCTTCCTGATGCGGCCGTCCGCCCGTCGGGCGCTGGTCCTCCTTGTCGGCGCCGCATTGGTTCCGGCCACGGTCTGCGTGCTGCTGGTCACGGGAAATTTCTCCGCATCCGGCCTGCACCTGGCCTGGACGTGGCTGCCCGATTTTTATGCGAAGCCGGAGGCCAGGGGATGGATCACGGTGCTGAAGGATTTCGGGCTGACCCTGCCCCTTGGGCTGGCCACCATCGCCCTCGCCCTCCGAAGGAAGGACGCCGAGGCGCAGGGGTTCGTCCTGACGGCCGCGGCGATTTTCCTGATCTGCTGCTTCGTCGCCTTCAGCGTGTGGGAATGGGACAACATGAAACTGATGATGTGGAGCTGGCTCGTGGTCGCCCCCTATCTCTGGAACCTGGTGATCCGTCCTCTGCAACGGCCGGCGCAGGCGGCGCTTTGCGGGGTTCTGTTTTTCTCCGGAGCGGTCTCCCTGATCGGCGGCCTGGATGCGCGTCACGGCTACACGCTGGCCCGCCGTTCGGAACTCGCCTTCTGGCGGGCGGCGGTGAAGGACATTCCCGCCACCGACCGCTTTGCGGCCGTGCCGGATTACAATCACCCGCTCATCCTGCTCGGACGCAAGGTCGCCGCCGGCTACGAGGGACACCTGTGGAGCCACGGCCTGGACTACCTGGAGAAAATGCAACTCACCGGGGCGGCGCTCCGGGGCGACGTCAGCTGGGAAATCGCCGCCCCAAAACTCAATGTGCAATGGGGCGCCCTGCGCCGGACGGACCGTCCGGATTTTGTGACCGGGGGAATCGGCGCGGTTTACGATCTCCGTCCGTGCCTCACACCACGCCCAACCAGCCCAACACCCCCGCCACCCCCACCACGACCAGTGGGTTTACCTTGGTGAAGACAAAAATCAGCGTGCACACGCCGGTCAAAAGATAGGCCCGCCAGTCGTGGTCGGCGGTGCGGCTCATCACGTAGGCACTCGCCAGCACAAGGCCGACGGTCAGCGGGGCAAACCCCTTTTCGACGGCCTTGCGGAAGGAGGATTCCTTCGCGCTCTCCCAAACCCTCGCCACCAGATAAACCAAAATTCCGGCCGGGATCATCATTGCCGCCGTGGCGAGGATGGCGCCGGCCACGCCGCCGACTTGCGCCCACTCCGCCGGCACCGCGCCGAGGCCCGCCTTGTACCCCACCAGCGTCACAATGAGGATGCTGGGTCCGGGCGCCGCCTGGGAAATCGCGAAGATGTCGGCAAACTGACTGTCGGCCATCCAATTGTAGTCGTTGACCGCCTTCAGATGCATTTCCGGCAGCACGGTGTTGCCGCCGCCGATCGACATGAGGGAGAGCCCGGAAAAGAGCGTGAGGATCTGGATGTAAGTCCGGAGATTCATGACTTCCTTTTCTGGCCGCGCGGCCAGCCCCACAGCAGGCTCACCGGCGCCAGCAGCGCGAGGCAGGGCAGCAGATGCCAGCGCAGCACGCCGTTGAGCAAAAAGATGGCGGCAAACAAAACGACGGGCATCGGGCCGCCGAGGCACTTTTTGCCGGTTTTGATCGCCATGGCAAAGGTGAGGGCGACCGCCGCGGCCGCCGCACCGCGCAGGATGTCCTGCAGCGCCGGCACATGGTGAAATGTGAAATACCCGTACCCCATCGCCAGCACGATCAACACGGGCACAAAGGTGAGACCGACAATGGCCGCCAGCGCGCCCGGCACGCCGGCCATCTTGTTGCCGACAAAGACCGCCAGATTGACCTGGTTGGCTCCGGGAAGAATCCGGCACATGGTGACGGCGCTGAGAAACTCCTCGTCGGTCATCCATTTTTTCTGCACGACCACCACCTCCCGCGACCAGGCGGACAGCCCGCCGCCGAAGGACGCCACGGCGATGTGGTTGAACGCCAGCGCCAGCGTGAGCAGGGAGACCTTCCCCCCCGTCGCGCCGCCCCCGGATCCCTGCACCGTCGCGGACTCACTCATGCCGGAGATCCTTGTCGTGCGGAAAATCGGTCTCCTTGTGTTTTTCGGGGTTGAGCGGGTCCGGCGGATCGTAACTGTGGGAGGTGTCCCAGTCGTTTTCAAACACCTCGATGAGGCGCTTGACGATGGCCTCGTCGCGGATGGTCGTGCCGAGCTCGCGCCGCAGGTCAAAGGCGCTGCGGTCGATGTTCATCGAGCCGACCAGGGCGTGCTCGTTGTCGGAAATAAGCAGTTTGGCGTGGAGGCGCAGGTTCTTTTGCTTGTGCACCTTCACGCCGAAACGCTTGAGGATGCGCAGCGACGAGAAGGTGTCGAGAATGTCCCAGTCGCTGATTCCGTGCTTGCCGCCGCAAAGCACCCGCACGTGCACGCCGCGCTCGGCCGCCGCAAGAAGGCGGTCGGTGATGACCGCATCGACAAACTTCGGATGCTGGACGTCGAGGCGCTTTTTCGCCGCGTCAATGAACGCCGCCATGTGGGCGCGGGAATTCGCATTGCTCCACAACAATCCCGTGTGGGGATTGGGGAGCCAGTCGCGATGCTCCCAATCGGCCTCGAATCCCTCGATCACCTGCGCCACGCGCACCGGATCCTGCGTGATCACCCCATAGTCGCGGGTCTTCGTGAAATATTTCTCACAGAGGTTGTAGGTGGCGATCATCGCCGCCTCGCCGTCCACCACGATCGACTTCTCGTGGGTGACGTAAAACTTGGGATTGGCCCATTGGATGTTGACCCCGTTCTTCTTGAAGAAGTCGTAGGTTTCATCATTGGCGCGATCCCCGCCGGAGCGTTTGGGGTTGAGCATGACACGGACGTCGACGCCGGCATTCTTGCGGTCCACCACGGCCTGCATCAGGGTGGGTTCGGAAAAGGTGAACTGCTTGATCAAAAGCGACTTTTTCGCGAGCGAGATGAATTCACGCACCGGGCCGACGCCATCGTCGGGTTGAACTATCAGATGGGGAATCGGCAGGAACATGGGGCGAAAATTACCTGCCGCCCGGGAAAAAAGAAAGTGCCGGATTTGCGGTTTTGAAGGGGAAAACCGCGGATCGCCAGGCTCCCTCCGGGCGCGGATTCCGCCCCGTATCCGGCGGCGCCGTCTAGGCCGCCGCCAGCCGCGAGTGTTTCAGTCCGAGACTTTCAAAAATCCGCTTGGTCGCGTCGGATTTGTTCAGGGTGTAGAAATGGATGCCGCGCACCTTGTGTTCCAGGAGGTCATGGCACTGCTCGGAGGCGTAGTGAACGCCCACCCGGGCCACCGCCTCGGGATCGTCGCCGCAGCGTTGCAGGGCGCGGAGGAGTTTGGCGGGGAAGCGGACTCCGGCCGCCAGTTCCGCCATGCGGCGCATGCCGGCGAGCGAGGTCACCGGCATGATCCCGGCGATGATCGGCACGTTGATGCCCGCCAGCTCGCAGCGGTCGCGGAAATCGAGAAAATCCCGGTTGTCGAAAAACAACTGGGTCACAATGTAGTCCGCGCCGGCGTCCACCTTGCGCTTGAGGTAATCCATCTCCACCAGCCGGTTGGACGTGGCCGGATGGCCCTCCGGGAAACCCGCCACGCCGACGCCGAAGCCCCCTTCGGGATGCCGGCCGGACGCGTTGAATTTCTGGATGAAGGCCACCAGATCCGCGGCGTGCCGGAAATCGTCATTCGCCCTGTCATAGGGCACGCCGCGCGGCGGATCACCCGCAAGGGCCAGGATGTTGCTCACCCCGGCCTGGGCGTAGCGCTCCAGGATGGCCGCAATTTCCGCCTCCCTGTGGCACACGCAGGTCAGGTGCGGAATGGGATCGAGCGTCGTGGTCTTGCGGATCCGCACGACGAGGTCGTGGGTCAGTTCGCGGGTGGACCCGCCTGCGCCGTAGGTGACGCTCACAAAATGCGGCTGGTACGGTTCGAGATCGCGAATGGTCTGAAACAGGCTCTCCGCCGCCTCGGGAGTCTTCGGCGGAAAGAACTCGAAGGAAAAGGTTGTGGGATGGTTCTTGAAAATCTCCCGGATATGCATGGCAAAGGGAAAGTCTCGCCTCCCGGGGGACCGCTGGCAAGCCCCGGGTGCACGTCCTCACCGCCCTCCGCGCATGCCGTCAAGGAGGCGGAGGGCCCGCCGCACGGCATCCGGCAGGGGGCGCGGCCCCTCCCGTCCCAGCCGGCTGTCGACCTCCTCGAGGCGCCGGATGAGATCCAGCACTTCGCGGCGCTGATACGGTCCGCCCGCCTCGCGGCAGAAATGCGTCCGGCACCCGAAGGGCCGGTCGGCGTAGATGGTGCAGCGGGAGGTCGCCGGATGCAAAAACGGACACGCCCCGTCCACGGGTTCCGGCAGGTGTTTCCGTCCGGTCGCGCGCAATGCCCGGGCCGCCAGGAGGGCCTCGCCGGCGGTCAGATGCGGAACGAGGCCGGTGAGTTTGAACCGGCAGCATTCCGTGCGCAGCTCGCAATTCCGCGCCACGGGCCGGGCGGCAAGGTCCGCGTAAACGGCGCGAACGTCCCGCAGGGCGGAATCAAGGGTCTCCCGAAAAATCATGACGCCAGCCTGGAAGGAAAACCCTTCAGACGGCAAGCCCCGCGGCATGCCCGCTGGCCCACGCCCATTGGAAATTGTAGCCACCCAGCCAGCCGGTGACATCAACCACCTCGCCGATGAAATGCAGGCCCGGAACCGAGCGGGCTTCCAGGGTTTTCGAGGAAAGATCGCGTGTGTCCACGCCGCCCAGCGTGACCTCCGCCTTGGCGTATCCTTCGGTTCCGGAAAACTCCAGCGGCCAGCGGCGCAGGGCGTTTTCCACCGCCGCACGCTCTTCGCGGCGGCATTGGGCCAGGGGACGGCGGGGAGCGTGACGCGCACACCAGACCTCGGCAAACCGCCGGGGCCACACCCGCGCCAGATGGGCGGACAGGACGCCTCCGGGCGGCGGTCCCTCCCTCCCCGGCAGCAGGTCGATCTCCACGGGATCCCGGCCGTTCCAATAGGACGAGATCTGCAGGATGGCCGGACCGCTGACTCCGCGGTGCGTAAAAAGCATCGCCTCGGAAAACCGCGCCCCTCCGCAGGACGCCGTCACCGGCAACGCCACCCCGCTCAACGCCTCCAGATCCGCATCGCGGTTTTTCCAGACCAGCGGCACCAGTCCGGGCCGCAGCGGGGTGACGCGCAATCCGAACTGCCCGGCCAGGCGGTAGCCAAAGTCCGTGGCGCCCAGCCTTGCGAAGGAAAGCCCGCCCGTCGCCACGACGAGGGAACGCCCGGACAGCAAGCCCCGGGACGTCTCGAGTTCGAACTCCCCCGGCCGGCGGACCTCCCGCACCTCGCAGTTGCAAAGAATCTCCACGCCGGCCTGGCGACACTCCGTGACGAGCATCCCGATGATGGCCCGCGAGCTGGTGTTGCAAAACTGCTGGCCGAGCGTCTTTTCGTGGTACGCAATGCCGTGGCGCTCGACCATCGCGAGAAAATCGGCAGGACGGAAACGCGCCAGCGCGGAGCGGCAGAAGTCGGGACTGGCCGAAAGGTAATTGTCCGGCCCGGCCCGCAGATTGGTGAAATTGCACCGTCCGCCTCCGGAAATGGCGATCTTTTTGCCCACGCGGTCATTGTGTTCCAGCACCGCCACGGAACGTCCGCGTCCGCCGGCGGTCAGCGCACACATCAGACCGGCCGCGCCGCCGCCGATCACCACCACATCAAACCGTCGCATCAGAATCCGGGAAGCACCGGGGCGGATTCCGGGGCGGACCCCGCCGTCCGCGGCACGGAAGGAACCCCGTGGTTGTGGGTGCCGCCAAGCGCCTCGATGGCGAGCCGGGCCAGTTCATCGCAGCGTTCGTTGGCGGCGTGACCGGCATGTCCCTTGAGCCACCTCCAGGTGACCCGATGACGCCGGGCCTGTTCATCGAGGGCGCGCCAGAGGTCGGCATTTTTCACCGGCGTCTTTGCGGCGGTCATCCAGCCGTTGCGTTTCCAGTTCCCGATCCACTCCGTGACGCCGCGGCGGACATATTGCGAATCGGTGAAAAGCTCCACCTCGCACGGCTCCTTCAGCGCCTTCAGCGCCTCGATGGCCGCCTGCAATTCCATGCGGTTGTTGGTGGTCTCGGGCACCCCGCCGGAAATTTCGCGGGTTCTGTTTCCGCAGGAAAGCACGGCCGCCCAGCCGCCCGGACCCGGATTTCCCCGGCATCCGCCGTCGGTGTGGATGACGACCTTCTTCATGCGCGATGGGGGCAGGACGCGGCGTGGACTGGAGCGGGAACGCCCCGGGAGGCGCGCCGGACGGTCAAGGGATGCATGGCTGTCCGGACGGCTTATTTCACCGGCGAGGAGGAATCGTCCTCGTCCTCCTCCTCGTCCTCGATTTCGTGGCGCATGGCCTTGGAGATGAACGGCCGGACGAAACCGTATCCCAGGAAGGACACAAACAGCAGCGCCGGCATCCACTGGTAGTTCGCCGCACTGAAGACCAGGATCACGATGATCAGCAAAAACCGCGGGATCGACCGTTTGGTCCGCCAGCCCAGTCCCTTAAAGCTGGGATACCGCACGCGGCTGAACATCATGAACGAAAGAAACAGCATGAGCGCGGCGAGGACGTATTTCCAGTAGCCGATGTTCTTGTTGCTCTCGTCGAGCCAGAGCATGAACAGCGTAAGGGAGGCAATCAGCCCGGCCGCCGCGGGGATGGGAAATCCGACAAACTCGTCGTCCGGCGTCTTGCCGGTTTTGGCGGCGGCGTAGCAGTTGAAACGCGCCAGCCGCAGGGTGCCGCACAGCAGATACACAAACGCAATCAGCCAGCCGGACTTCACGTCCCGCAACACGATCTGATAGACCAGCAGCGCCGGAGTGACTCCAAATGAAACCACGTCGGCCAGCGAGTCGAACTCGCGGCCAAACGGACTCTCGCTGCCGCCCAGGCGGGCCAGCCGTCCGTCGAGCACGTCAAACACGCAGGCACCGAGCACAAAAAGAAGCGCCTGGTGGTAAAAATCGGCGTTGGGCAGGCCGGCCTGGGTCGCAATGGCGGCCTCGATGAGGCGCAACACGGCGGCAAAACCGCAAAAGAGGTTTCCCGCCGTCATCAGATTCGGCAGGAGATAAATTTTCGGTTCGTCCTCCCTGTTCATTCCTTCATCCGCGCCACCGCGGTTTCCCCTCCCTTCACGCGGTCGCCCACCTTGACGAGAACCTCCGCACTCAGCGGGAAATCGACCTCCGTGCGGGATCCGAACCGAATCATCCCAAACCGTTCCCCCCGCTCCAGCCGGTCACCCACCTGCCGCCAGGGACAGATCCGGCGGGCAATTGCGCCGGTGATCTGCCGGACGGCGATGGTGCCCTGCGGACCCCGGATCACCCAGGTGCGGCGGGCATTGACCCGCGACGACTCGGGATTGCGCGCATCGAGGTATTTGCCCGTGAAGGCCTCCGAATGGGTCACCTCCCCGGCCATGGGCGCGCGATTGATGTGCACGTCGAAGACCGAAAGAAAAATCACCACCCGGCGCACCTTTTCGTGGAGAAACTCCGTTTCCTCCGTCTCAAACACATCCACCACCAGGCCGTCCGCCGGCGCCACCGCCAGGGATTCGTCCGCCGGAGGTACCCGATGGGGATCGCGGAAAAAATACAGCGTAAAAAGAATCAGCAGCGCCAGCAACACGGAGAGCAGCGGCAGGAGGGCCATGGTGACCAGCCAGCACACCGCCAGCACGGCCAGAATCCAGCGGGCTTCATTCAGGGCGCGATAACTCATCCGGCGCATCATAGGAGCTTCTGCTCTCCCCGCCAGCGCAATGTCATGTCATTCGCCCGGCCTTCGCATGGGCCATCCGCGGCGTCCGCCCGCAACCCACCTCGCCCCCCCGCCCCTCAGGCTCTTGAAATCCCCCCGCCAGCCGTTAGGCTGTTCCTGTGACCGCTACAGCTGAAATGACCATGGCCGACCTGCTGGCCGCCTATCCGGGCGCGCAGCGGGCGCTTTTTCGCGCCTATCACATCGGAGGCTGCGCAAGCTGCGGCTTCCGGCCGGACGAAACCCTGGCCGAAGTCTGCCAACGCAACGGCGGCCTCGATCCCGCCGAGGTCCTTGAGACCGTCCGCGCCGCCTGGGAGCAGGATCAGGCCATGCTGATGTCCCCCGCGGATCTGAAGACCCACCTCGACGCCGGCACCGCGGAGGTGCTCGACATCCGCACCGCCGAGGAACGCGAGGCGGTGCACATCGCCGGCACCCGCCATTTCAACCAGGCCCTCATGCAGGAAATCCTTTCCTCGTGGCCCAAGGACCGCCTGCTGGTCATCGTGGACCATACCGGTTCCCGCGCCCTGGATGCGGCCGCCTATTTTGCCGGACACGGCTTCACCAACGTGAAATGCCTGCGCGGCGGCATCGACGCCTGGAGCCAGGAAATCGACCCCTCGCTGCCCCGCTACACCCTCGAATGAACGACGATCTCGAATCCAAAATCCAGGCCGCCCTGCAGAACCCGCAGAATGTCGGCGAAATGGAAGGCGCCGACGCCGTCGGCACGGTCGGCAGCGAAAACTGCGGCGACATGCTGCGCATGTGGGTCAAGTTCAAGGAGGAAAACGGACGCAAGGTCATCGACAAGGCAACCTTCCAGACCTTCGGCTGCCAGACCGCCATCGCCGTGGCCAGCGTCGCCACCGAACTCATCCGCGGCAAGACCCCCGGGGAGGCGCTGGCGATGTCCGGAGAGGAACTGGCCGCCCCGCTCGGTCCCCTGCCTCCCATGAAGATCCACTGCGCCCAGCTCGTCGAAGGCGCCCTGAAAAGCGCCCTCACCGGAGAGACCGCCCCGGCCTCCGCGCCCATGGCTCCGACCCTCGTCGACCAATTCGCCGCCCCGCAGAAAAAGGTGGTCCTCAAAAAACAGGACACCCCTTAAAATTTCATTTTCAAGACTGTAAACTTCTCCATGGACCACCGCGAAATCTCCCTCACCCGCGATTGCGACGCCATCCAGATCCCCAGCGGCCATCCCATTGTGCTTCCCGCCGGCATGGAGGTCGTCATCACCCAGTCCCTCGGCGGCACCTACACCGTGGCGACACCGGGCGGCCTGGCCCGCATCGAGCTCAAGGACGCGGATGCCCTCGGACTGGATCCCTCGGCCGAAGCGGCGCGGGCCTCGGAAAAAATCAGCGGTCCCACCGAGGAGGCGGTCTGGTCCCAGCTCAAGACGGTTTTTGATCCCGAGATTCCGGTCAACGTCGTGGACCTGGGATTGATCTACGACTGCAAGGTGGAAAAGAAGGAAAACGGCGGCACCTCCGTGGTGGTCCGCATGACCCTCACCGCGCCCGGCTGCGGAATGGGCCCGGCCATCGCGGCGGACGCCCGCCAGAAGATTCTCGCCATCGAGGGGGTCGACGACGCCGCGGTGGAACTGGTCTGGGACCCGCCGTGGAACCAGTCCATGATCAGCGAAGAAGGCCGGATGAAGCTGGGGTTGGTTTAGGCTCCGGCCCCCTTCCCCGACCCGATTCCGTCCGCGTCCGCATTTTCCAGCGGGCGGAAGAGCGGAGTGAATTGAAAGGCCCGGCCGTCAAAGAGCCCCCGGTCGCTGAGTTTCAGCTCGGGAATGACCAGAAGGGCCATGAAGGAGAGGGTCATGAGCGGCGCCCGCAGGGATGATCCCAGTTCCCGGGCAAACGCCTCCACGGCGGCGTAACGATCCGCCACCTCGGCGGCCGGAAGATCCGACATCAGGCCGGCAATCGGCAGTGGCAACACGCATTCCTTCTCCCGGGAAACCGCGCACACGCCGCCCCGGTTTCCAATCAACAGATTGATGGCCCGGCAAAGCGCGGTGTCATCCGCGCCCACCGCAATGATGTTGTGGGAATCATGCGCCACGGAGGACGCGATGGCACCGCGGGTCAGGCCGAAATTGGTGACAAACCCCACCGCCGGCCGGGCCGTGGGATGGTAGCGGTTGAGCACGGCGATTTTCAGAAAATCCCGTTCCGGATCCGAAACCAGTTCCCCGTTGACGGTCTTCATTTCATGGGACTCCCGGCCTGTCACCAACTGGCCGTCCTCGACGGCGATGATCTCAACCCGGGCCGCCTTCGAGGCGCAGGGAATGCGCAGACTTTCCGACGTGATGGGTTCGGCGGCAAAGCGATTGATCAGTTTCGGCGCGACAAACGGCACCAGGGAAACGCCCCGTTCGGCGACCAGCCGGCCGTCCACCCAGGTCTGCCGGACGGCAAAATCCCGCAGGTCCTCCACCACCACGAAGTCCGCGGGATCCCCTTCGCGGAGCAATCCCACCGGCAGGCGGTAGTGTTCGACCGGATGAACACAGGCCATCCGCAGCGCCACGAGCGGATCCACCCCCTTCGCGACCGCCCGCCGAACGAGCCGGTTGATGTGTCCCAGCGCCAGCGAGTCCGGATGCAAATCGTCACTGCAGAACATGCAGCAGTGCGGATGCGAAAAGAGGAGCGGCTCGAGGGCGTCGTAATTGCGGGCCGCCGATCCCTCGCGCAGGAGGATCTTCATTCCGGCGGCGATTTTGTCGTGCGCCTCCTCCAGGCTGGTGCATTCGTGGTCGGTGGAGATCCCGGCGGCGGCGTAGGCGGCCGCCCGGGGATTGCGCACCTCGGGGGCGTGTCCATCCACCGGTTTGTTCATCGCCCGCGCCGCGGCTAACTTGGCCAGAAGATCCGGGTCGCCGTTCAGCACGCCGGGATAATTCATCACTTCGCTGAGAAAATGCAGATCGGGCCGGGTCAGCAAATCCGCCACCGCGGGGACATCCAGCACGGCGCCGGCGGTTTCAAAACGGGTGGCCGGAACACAGGAGGGCACGCCGTAGAAGATCTTGATCGCGGCGCCGCGGCTCGCGGCTATCATGTACTCGATGCCCTCCGTGCCGAGGACATTGGCAATTTCGTGCGGGTCGGACACCGTGGCCACCGTGCCGTGCACCGAGGCCGCGCGCGCAAATTCCGCCGGGGCCAGCAGGGAACTTTCGACGTGAACGTGGGCGTCGACAAAACCCGGAATGAGGAAATGGGAGAACGGTCCGCCCCCTTTTTCGATGCGCGCAATGCGGTTTCCCTCCACCAGAACCTCGCCGGGATGGATCTCCCCCGCATGCAGGTCCACGATGTTGCCCTTGACGCCGACCATGCCGCCCATCGTAGGGGAGCCGGCCGGCGGCTTCCCACTCTAATTTCAAAAAATCACGCCCCCCGTCCGCGCAACACGGCTTCGCAGGTCCGGGCCGTGGCTCCGCGGTGGGACACGAGGCATTGGGCGCCATTCGCCGCGAGGGCGGCGCGCTGTCCGGCGTCGGCCAGCAACTCCGCGATCCGCGCCTCCAGGGCGGCGGCATCGGCCACCTGGTGGATGCCACGGGCGCGCACCAACTGCGAAACCAGGGTGCGGAAGTTTTCCATGTTCGGGCCGACCACCACGGCCTTGCCCGCCGCCACGGCTTCCGCCGGATTCTGACCTCCGTGCGCGGTCAGGCTCTTGCCCACAAAAACCACCGTGGCACATTCATACCAGTCCCGCAGCTCGCCGGTGGTGTTGACCAGCAGGGCATCCGGGGCGTCGACGGGAGATTCCTCCCCCGCCCGGAGCGCCACCCGGAATCCCAGCGCGGTGAGTTCGTCCCGCACACCCCGCCAGCGTTCGGCATGACGCGGGACGGCGATGTAAAAAAGGGTCGGGAAGTTCCGGCGGAGGCGCTGCACGATTTCGCCCAGGAGCTTTTCCTCCCCGGCATGGGTGCTGCCGGCGAGCAAGATCGGCGCATCATCCGGCACCCCCAGCACGCGCAGCGCCGGACGGAAGTCCCGCCGCGGCTGGGCGGTTTCGTCCGCATCATCAAACTTGATGCTTCCCGTCATGAGAATCTTTTCCCGGTCCACGCCGAGGGCCGCCCACCGCTCCACGTCGGCCGTCTCCTGCACACACAGCAAATCCAGCTGGTTGAAAATCGGCCCCACCAGTCCGCGCACACGCCGGTAGCGGGATTCGGAACGCTCCGAGAGGCGGGCATTGATCAATGCCAGGGCGGCCCCGGCGGCCTTCGCCTCCGCGGTGAGATTGGGCCAGATCTCCGCCTCGACCAGGATCAGCCGGCGCGGACGGATCAGGCGGACCGCCCGGCGGGCCGTCCACAGAAAATCCACCGGATTGTAGATGGGTTCGAGCCAGTCGGACTTCCCCGTGTCGGCTAGGGCGAAGCCCGTGGATGTCGTGGTGGAAAGGACCACGCGCAAATCCGGTTCCCGGCGTTTCAGTTCCCGGATGAACTTCTGCGCGATGAGAACCTCGCCGACACTTACCGCATGCACCCACGTCCAGCCTCCCCGGGCGAGTTTCTCCCGAACCCGGGGCGAATAGATGCCGAAGCGCTGACCGAATTTGTGCCGGTATTTGCCCCGCCGCAGCATGCGGAAAAGAAATCCCGGCAGGAGCGCCAGCAGGACAAACGGAAAGGCGATGTTGTAAAGCAGTCGAATCGCGGTCATGCCGGCCGAACGTAATACGCCACCTCGCTGGCTCCGTAGCGCCGCACCCGCAGGAGCGTGAGCGCACGGGACGGCGGTTCCTCCCTGACCGGGAATCGCTCCAGCACGAACGTCCCATGCGGCACCAAGGCGGACGCAAGATGCGGGGAAGCCAGGAGTTCCGCGGCAAAATCCCGGTCGCCGGCGTCCTTGGCGTACGGAGGATCGGCGAAAATGAGATCAAAATTTTCCGCGCCGTAGAGCTCGAGAAACTTCAGGGCGTCCATCGTCTGCACCGATCCCTGCAAACGCGCGCGGCGCAGGTTTTCCTTCACGCAGGCGACGGCGCGCGGATTGACATCGACAAACACGGCGGACGCCGCGCCGCGGCTGAGCGCCTCGATGCCCATGCCTCCGGATCCGGCGAACAGATCCAGCACCCGGGCTCCGGGAACGGCGTCGCCAAGGCTGGAAAAGATGGCGGCGCGCACCCGGTCCATGGTCGGACGGGTCCCCGCCGGAGGCTGGATCAGCGGCAGACCCCGGGCTTCACCGGCTATGATGCGCATGATCGCATGATGACGAAGATGGGGCGGCGGTGCCCGTCAATTTTGCGCATCCTTCGCGTCCGAACTTTTCTTTTTCTTCTTCTGCGGCGGCACCATCTGGAAGAGATTTTTCAGGATTCCCGGCACCTCGCCTCCCAGCTTCACGCCGGTGATTTTGTCGAGCAGGTCGGTGCGCGGACTGTCCACGCGGCCGGTGACCGAGAACGGCAGCTGACGGTAGTCGGGGATTTCCGAGTCGACAAAGTTGTTGCCCAGCATGCCGCCCAGCTGGCGCTGGAGTTTGCTGCCGACGAGCAGGCGGGCGGCGAGGTTCAGCTTGCCATTGAAACGAATCGGGCCCGTCGCGGTGATGATGACATTTTCCGATTTCAAAATGAGATCGTCGACATGCACGCGTTCGTTCCGCACCGTGAAGGCGGTCCGCGCCTCATGCAGGCGGAGAAGCTGCAGTTCGTCAATCTGCAGGAGCTGGCCCACCTGCACCAGAAACTCGATCGGACGCAGCGTCGCTTCGATCAGCTCCATCTGGCCGCCGCCGGAAACCGATTCGCTGCGGCGCGGATCCCCGCCGAGCTGGACGGATCCGCGGAGTTTGCCGTCGGTCTTGCCCGGTTCGAGGAGGGCGTCCTCCACCAGCTTCTTCAGCAGGGCGTCGTCGACGCGCATGTTCAATAGGAAGGACGGTTCATTTCCCGTCTCCAGACGGTAGGAGCCGCTCAGTTTGCCCCCGGCCAGCACGCCGCTGATCTCCGGCAGATCCAGCACCCGTCCATCCCAGGTGAACGGTCCGCCGATTTTGCCCGGTTTGAGCGAGTTCGAAACCTGCATGCGCGCGATGTAGAACGTGCCCTCCGCGGCATAGTCGGGAAGGATCTTGGCGTCGATGTCGACCTTGTCGAGAGACAACACCGGACGGTTTTTGGAGTCGATGAAGACCATGGAACCGCCGGCCAGCCAGAAGCGCTGGAGCTCGGCCTTGAAGGACGGTCCCTTGACGGAGGGAGCGGCCGGCTGCGCGGGCACCTCCACGTCGCGGGGACGAGGACCGGGCAAAGGCAGGATCCAATCGCCGTCGGGAGTCTGACGGGCGATCACCACGGGCTCGATCAATTTGCACTCCGTGACCACAAACCGCTGCCGGAGCAACGGCCCCAGGGGAAAACGCACCCGCAATCCCGCGGCCCGCACCATGTCCCGATCAGGAGCGGTGGGATCCGGGATGCTGAGCCCGCGCAGATTCAGTCCGCCCCAGGGGGTGTAGCTCGTGGAACGAATCCGGACTTCGGCGCCGAGGGCCCTCTCCGCCGCGGACCGGATGCGCTGCTGGACTCCTCCGGACTGCAAATAAAGATTGATGCAAAGAAGAAGGAGAGCGATCACCGCCACAATGGCGGCCGCTACAAACAACAATCGCTTGGCAATCTTGGGCACCCCGGCAAACTACGCGACTTCCGCGGAAAGTGAAGTGTGAAGACAGACCAAAAAATCCTCGTCATTCTCAACCCGGCCGCCCGGGGAGACCGGGCCCAGTCGCAACAGGAGAAGATCGCCGCCCTCTCCCCGCGTCTCGTGGTGCGGGTGACCCACGCTCCGGGCGACGCGCGTTCCCTCGCCCGGCAGGCCGTGGAGGAGGGGTTTTCCACCGTTGTCGCCGCAGGCGGGGACGGCACGGTCAATGACGTGGTCAACGGCCTGGCCGGAGCGGACATCCCCCTCGGCATCCTTCCGGTCGGCACAATGAACGTCTTCGCCACCGAACTGGGCCTTCCCCAGAACGACCTCGCCGGGGCCTGGGCCGTGATCGAGGAGGGTCAAACCCGCCGGGTGGACCTGCCCCGCGCCAATGACGAATATTTTGTGCAACTCGCCGGGGCCGGACTTGATGCCGAGGTGGTCCAGCGCACGACCCCGGACTCCAAAAAAGCCCTCGGTCCGGTCAGCTATCTCATCACCCTGGCCCAGGTCGCCGCCCGCAGGCCGCCCCTCATCCATGTCGACCCCGTCGACGGACCGCCCCGTCAGGGCAGCTTTGTCCTGGTCGGCAACGGACGGCTGTATGGCGGGCCGTTTGTGCTTTTCAAGGACGCCCACCTCGATGACGGCCTGCTCGACGTGCTGGTTTTTCAGCACCAAAGCCACTGGGACCTGATCCGCTATTTCCAGGCCATCGCCTTCGGCAATCATCCGGGTCTGCCCGACGTGGAATATTTCCAGACCCGCGGCCTGCGCCTCATGAGCCGCGAATACGTGCCCATCGAACTCGACGGGGAATGGAGCGGTTCGCTGCCGGTCGAACTGGGCGTTTCCAGCCGGAAACTCCGCGTGCTCGCACCCGCATAGCAGTGGACGGAAAGTCCATCCGCGTCTAAATTCCGGCATGAATTTCTCGGAAAGACGCCTGAAGGCCGTTCCGGTCCTCATCGCGGTCAACGTTCTCGTGTTCCTTCACACGATGGGACTGATCCATCATCCGCGCTTCCAGGCCCTCTATGCCCTGAGCGCGTGGGGACTGGAGGCCGGCTTCTGGTGGCAGATTTTCACCCACGCCTTCCTGCACGGCAACCTCCTGCACCTGCTGTTCAACATGATGGGACTGTGGTTCGCCGGACGGATCGTCGAGCGGGTGGTGGGCACCTGGCGTTTTCTGGGACTGTATTTTGCCGGCGCGGTGGCGGGAGGTCTGTTCCAGCTGGTTTTTGGCGGAACCGCCCCGCTGATCGGCGCGTCGGGGGCCGTCTTTGGAGTCATTCTGGCCTTCACCACCCTCTTTCCGCAGGCCCAGGTCATGGCCATCGTCTTCATCCTGCCGCTGCGCCTGCGGGCCCGCACCCTGGGGATCGGATTGGCCGCCTCGTCGTTTTTCCTGATGTTCACGGGCCTGATGCCGGGCATCGGTCATGCCGCCCACTTCGGCGGTTGCGTCGCGGGATACCTGTTTGCGCGGGGCGTCAAACGGCGTCTGGCCGCCGAGGGTCGGTCGCCGTTTTTATCCGCCCCCGTACACCCGCGCTATCCGATCGAAGCAAATCCACGCAACTTCCCAGGCAATCCAGGCTGACATCATGACATTAAACGCGGTGAGCAGCGGAAGGCGCCGGCCGCGCCAGGCCCAACGCACCCGCGGAGCCAGCCGGACGATGACCACGGACACCGAGAAGAGAAACGGCAGAAAGAGTCCGAGAACGAAGCGGTTCCCGTTGATGATGGGACTGTACCAGGCGAACAGCAGGTAATAGCCGCAAAAGTAGGCGAGAAGGGCCAGCAGCGGCACCGGACGCCGGGAGATCAAACGCCGGACAAGCCGCCATTTCCATGCGGCCACGACAACGGCAAACCCCAGATACGCGAGGCACGGGCCAAGGTAGCCGTAGGCGCGCATCATGGAATTGAAGACCACGGAAATTCCCTTGATGGGCCGCATGACAATCTGCCCGGCGGTGTGGGTTTTCAGATACTTCGAAAGGCTCGGCAACTGATCCCGGGGAATGTGGTCGGGAAACCCCTTGCGGTCCTCGCCGCCCGTGCTGGCCTTCGCCTCCTTCCACGAGTCGCACCACATGTAAAACGTGGAATTCACATTGTAAAAATAGCTGCCGAACATCCGCTTGCTCTGCAGGATGTACGGGCCGATGACCGCCAGATAGGCGGCGGCGACAAGACCCGCGACGGCCACCCGGCGGAGCACTCCCCCCCACGGCCGCGGGCATTCCGGGGCTCCTCCCACAGGGTTCGCGGTGTCGCCCCTCCCCGTTCTCCGAAAACCCCGCCAGAGCGCGTCGAGAGGATAAAATACCACAAACACCAGCACTCCCGGCAGCACGGAAGCCTTGGTGAGATGGCCGAGACCCAGCAGCGCACCGCCCAGGATCGCCAGAAGGAAATCCGGACGGCCAAACAATCGCCAGCACACCAGGAAGGCCGAAAAGGTCAGAAAATAATAAAGCAGCTCCGCCTGGACCCAGGGCGCCTTGAAGACGATGACGCCGAAGGCCGCCAGCGTCCAGATGTTGAGGGCATGGTGAGGGGGAAACTTCCGCAAAAACACCACCGCCAGAAAAACGAGCAGCCCGACGGCCAGGACCGTGTTGATTTTTTTTCCGGTCTCAAAAAATCCCGCGCAGGCGCGGCGGAAGAATTCGCGGTTTTCCGGATGGGTCTCCCGCAGGGCGGTCAATTCCCCCTTGTCCATGAAGAGCGCCAGCAGCCCCGGGTAAAGGGGCATGCGGTTCCGGGGATTGACGTAGGCGAAGTCGGTGAGCCGCTGATCGATGGCCTGCTTCATGTAGGCGCTCTGATCGGTCGAGTCCATGTTGGTGTTGACCGCACGGCCCTGAACGGCTGCGCGATTCCAAAAAACCGCCAGCGCGACCAAAAGAAAAAGGACGATCAGGAGGGCGGAACCGCGCCCCTTCATCAGACTCCCCTCAGCCCGGTGAGGAGCAGCTCGGCATTCGAGCGGGTGTGCTGGAGATTGACGGCAAGAACCTCCATGGCCTCGGCGGCGGGAAGTTCGGACAGCTGCCTGCGAATCTGCACCACGCGCTCGTATTCGTCCGGATGATAAAGCAGTTCCTCACGGCGTGTGCCGGATTTGACGATGTGAATGGCGGGAAAAATGCGCTGTTCGGCAATGGAGCGGTCGAGGTGCACCTCCATGTTGCCCGTGCCCTTGAACTCCTCAAAAATCAGGTCGTCCATGCGGCTCTGGGTTTCCACCAGCGCCGTGGCAAGAATGGTGAGGCTGCCCCCCTCCTCCACATTGCGGGCCGAACCGAAAAACTTGCGCGGCTTGGCAAGCGCCTTGGAGTCGACGCCGCCGCTCATCGTCCGCCCCTTGCCGGGCTGGAGGTTGTTGTAGCCCCGCGCCATGCGGGTCAGCGAGTCGACCAGAATGATGACATCCTTGCGCAGCTCGACCAGGCGCTTGGCGCGCTCCGCCACCGCCTCGCACACCTGCACGTGGCGGGTGACGGGTTCGTCAAAGGTGGAGCTGTAAATTTCGCAATCCAGTTCGCGCCGCAGGTCGGTGACCTCCTCGGGACGTTCGTCCACCAGCAGCAAAATGAGCGCAATCTCGGGATGGTTCGAGCGGATCGCCTTGGCAATCGCCTTGAGCATGAGCGTCTTTCCGGCCCGCGGCGGCGCGACGATCAGGCCCCGCTGCCCCATGCCGAGCGGCGCGACCAGATCCACCGCCCGGGCCGTCAGCGAGGAATGCTGGGCGGAGTCGAGAAACACCCGGCGATTGGGAAAGAGCGGGGTGAGCTTGTCGAACTCAACCGGCGGCCGCCACTCCCCCACCGGAATGCCCTCGATGTCGAGGATGGACTCCACGACAAGGCCGCGTTCCCGGTCCTGGGGCAGGCGCAACCTGCAGTGCAAAAAGAAACCCGGCCGCAATTCCAGGGGGCGCATCAACGCCGCCGGCACCAGCACATCCTCCGGACCGGGGCGCAGATTGAACGCCGGCCAGCGCAGGACGCCGTTTTCGCCGGACATTTCGAGCAATCCGGTGGCGTGCACCTCCCCGCCCTGACTGAGCTGGTAGCGGGCCTGGTCGAGCACCAGATGGTGCCGGGACGCGTCCGGCCGGATGCGGATGCCCAGGTCGGCGGCCCGTTCGAGGAGCTTCGGCAGACCAAGAGTCTGCAGCGAATTCAGGCACAGGGGCTCCAACGCGGGCGGCGGAGAGTTTTCAACCGTATCGGTCATGCAAATGGCGGGCTAGCAAATCGGTTTGGGTCGTCAGGGCTTCCAGGGATCCTTCGTTCCAGACGACGTGGTGAGAGCGGGCGATTTTGACCCCCATCGGCATCTGGGATGCAATGATTTTCTCCGAGATTTCGCGGGGCAGATTGCGGTTTCTCCCGAGACGGTCCAGCTGCGTTTCGACGGAACAGGCCACGGTGACAATGCTATCGAACAGCGACTCGGCCTTGGTTTCGAAAAGCAGGGGAATATCGACGACAAAAAGGCGGTTGGCCGCCGCGGCTTCGCGGGCCTGACGGGACCAGCGCTCGCGAATCACCGGATGAAGAATGCCCTCCAGCGTGCGTTTTTTGGCGGCGTCCTGATAAATCAACTCGCGCAGCAGCGTCCGATTCGGCCGTCCCCCCGCGCCATAGGCCTCGGGATGCACTTTTGCGAGAACCTGCTCGCGAATGGACTCGTCCTCGTCGAGCAACTCCCGGGCGCAGGCGTCGCTGTCGAAAAAATCCGCCTCGATCCGCTCGAGAAGCAGCTTGCGGAAGGTGGTCTTTCCCGAGGCGATTCCGCCGGTGATTCCAAGAATGGGCATCTCGACGGTCTCCTTGCGCCCGCGCTCCCGGCACCCCCGTCCGTCATTCCGAACGGGGGACCTTGGCGAGCCGTTACTTGAGCGGAATGCCTTTTCCGAGCTCGAAGGGCGGAGCGGGAATGTCCTGAGGCAGCCCCAGGGGCTCCACCATTTCCTCCGTCTCGTCTTCCTGACGCACCGGACGTCCCTCCGCATCCAGAAGGCGGGCGGTGACGAAGATGATCAGGTTGCGCTTGATCTTCTGGTCGACGTTCGAGCGGAAGAGGCGGCCCGCGAGCGGCACGTCACCGAGGATCGGCACCTTGTCCTGAACCTTCTGAACGTCCTCACGGATGAGTCCGCCCAGTGCCACCGTCTGCCCGTCCCAAATGCTGACGCTGGTGGTCACCTTGCGGGTCGAGAAGATCGGCTGGTTGATGGTGTTGTCGGTAATGAGCGGCTGGGTGATGGTCAGGGTCGCCAGATTGAACCGGGCACCAAGAATCGGCGATCCGTAGTTGACGAAGCCGTCAAACTCCACCACTTCGGGAGACAGATTCAGATCGATGGTATAACCATCCGGTCCCACCACGGGCTCCACCTCGAGGGTCACACCGAGATTGCGGGTTTCAAACGCGGTCGGAGTGGTCGGGGTGACAACACCGGTGGTGATGATCGTGCCCGGAACCTGGCCACCTCCGATGCTGGTTGTGATGCCGGTCTGCGGCGGAGGAGGCTCCGGCGGATTGAATTCGACCGGATACGGGAACTCACGGACCACACGGACAATCGCCTTGTGACCGCTCTTGGTGGTGACTTTCGGCGCGGACATCAGATCCACACCTTTTTTCTGATCCAGGGCCCGAATGACGACCTGGAATTGCGGATTGGTGAAGATGCCGGACAGACCGAAGATGGACGGCGAGGCAAAGTTCGTTCCGGGCACGATGCCGCTGATCAGCGAATCGATGCTGTTGGCGGAAATGGCCGACTGGGTGCTGGTTCCCACACCCGAACGCAGTCCGGAAGTCACCGGATAGCCGGCCCCGCCGGCGCCCACCGGAACGCCTCCGCTCACGAACGGATAGCTTGCGGGAGAAACCCCGGTTCCGTCATAACCCACGGTGCCACCGGCTCCATAAACTCCCCCGCCGATGGAGAACGGCCCCAGCAGCCAGTCGAAGCCCAGCTCCTTCAGGTTGTTCTGGGTGATCTCAAGAAACTTGGACTCGATCTCCACCTGGGTCGGCTGAACACCGACGGCGGCATCCACGAGGTAATCCACCAGATCGATCGCATCCGGGGTGTTCCGAACAATCAGCTTGCTGCCCGCAGGAACATACTGGGCAAACGCACCGGTCGGGAACGGCACGCCGCTCTGGGCCAGATAGGTCTTGGCGTCCACCCTGGTCCCGATCCGACGGGCGTTGGGCTCGGCGCTGATCGCCCCCGGGGTCGGCAGGGCGTCCCCATCGCCCGATTCCGTGGGAATGAAGCCGGGCGGAACCCGATACTCCTTGGTCACCAGGTCCGTGGTGTTCTCGGACAGCGGGACGATGGACACCGCATACGGGTCGATCTTGTACTTCAGGCCGGAGAGCTCGGTCAGATACCTCAGCGCTTCGATGAGAGGCACATTGTTCAAGCTCAGCGTAATCCGGGTGTTCTCATTGCCGCTCACCTGCGGAGGCGGCGCATTGGGATCCTCGGGGGCATTGGGATCGGCCGGGGCCGCGGCGGGAACGCTGTCCAGCTTGAGTACGATGTTGACGCCGCGACGTTCACCTGGGGATTCCGCCGAGGTGTCGAGATCCCGGCTGCGTTGCTTGAGGAACTCCACCGCATCACGAACGGTGGCCTCCTGCAGATCGATGCGGGGAATGATGATCCGGTTCAGCTTGGCCATGATGGCCTCGGTGTTGCGCACACCCGTGCGATTGAGCGGACCGGTCGCCGTGGAACGGCCTCCCTGAAAACGACGGACAGGACGGTCCCAGGAGTTGTCCACCTGCCACAACATGCGGCTGCGGGTTTCGTTGTAGGCGCTGCCGTAATATTTGGACTTCTGCAGGTTGACCTGGTCCATCCCCTTGCGGGCCGCGATGTTGTAACGGTCGATGTTGAGGACCTGTTCGTAACGTTTCATCGCCAGGTCATACCGGCCGCTCTCATAATACCCTTGAGCTTCGTAAAGCAGACGGGTGACCTCCTCGGTGTCGGCCGCCGAGCGCGGGGTGACCGTCTTGTTGTAATAGTCGGGCTGCTCCAGGTTGGAGAGAAGCTTCACCGCCGGCTTGTAGGTCGGATTGTATTCCGGCAGGAGAACCGTCTTGGCGACCTTTTCCGCGTCGCTGTAGCGGCCGGTGGCAATGAGGTGTTCCGCATACGCGATGGCGGCGCGGCTGAACTTGTCGACCGCGCTGGCCCGCAGAGATTTGCTGGCGCCCCCGGCGGGGATGCGATCCAAGGCATCCAGGTAGTTGACATACGCCTGTTCGTATTCCTTTTCGGCCATCGCTTTGTCGCCACGGGCGATCAGCTTTTCGCCGACAACCAAGTCCTCCTGACGGCGAACGATTTCCCGGTCGGCGATGGAGGCGATGTTCTGAGCGCTGAGAGATCCCAGGGAGGAAACTATCACCAGCGCCGGAACGATGAAGGCCGTTTGTCTCATATACTCGTTAAAGGGCAAAAATCTCATTATCCGGATTGCTGGTTACTTACTGAGGGAGGGCGGAAAGGGGATCGCCGGGAATGATTTCGTTCTCGATCTGCATGGCATCGGGAACGGGGAGGATCTCGCTTTCCTCATCCACCTTGATCAACGGCTGACCGGCGGGATCCAGCAGGCTGGCGGTCACAAACATGATCAGATTCCGTTTGATGTGCTGGTCGGCCGTGCTGCGGAAAAGGCGTCCAGCCAGCGGGATGTCGCCCAGGATCGGCACCTTGTCCTCGACCTTCTGGATGTCTTCGCGCATCAGTCCGCCCAGAACGACCGTCTGACCGTCGTAAACCGTCACTTCCGTCGTCACCTCACGGGTGGAGAAGACCGGCTGGTTGATGGTGTTTTCGGTCATCAACAGCTGACTGGAGACACCGAATCCAGAGGCGGTACCCACCGTGTAGATGGGGTTGCCGTAGTTGATGAAGCCGTCGAACTCGACCACCCGCGGGGAGAGGATCAGATCGATGGTGTATCCGTCCGGACCCACCGTGGGCTCAACCTCGAGAGTGATACCGACCGGCTTCGTTTCGAATCCGGTGGGGGTGGTCGGAGTGGCCGGCGTGTAGATGGAGCCGGCGGACTGGGTGACCTGCGGCAGGTCGAACTCCGTGGGATAGCGGAATTCCCTGACAATCTGAATCGTGGCCCTCACGCCGCTCTTGGTGGTCACCTTGGGCGCGCTGACCAAGTCGACGCCCTTCTGTTGATTCAGGGCACGGATGACAACCTGGAACTGCGGGTTCGTGAAGACTCCGGCCACCGCCAGCATCGCCGGGGCAGGGCCCACCGGGGTGCCGAAGAGCAGCGCGTCGATGGCGTTGACACTGATTGCCGTCGAATAGGACCGGCTGCCCGAACCCGATCGGATGCCCCCGGTGATCGAACCGGAGGTGTCCGAGGTCGCGCCGACCGGCAGGCCGTTCGGATTCAAGATCGGGAAGGCGTTGGAGTTGATGGTCTGATTCAGGCCCGGGGTTCCTCCGCCACCGTAAATGCCCGATCCGAAGGGCATGGCAAACTGTCCAAGCAGCCAGTCAAACCCAAGCTCCTTGAGGTTGTTTTGCGTGACTTCGAGGAACTTCGACTCGATTTCCACCTGGCTGGGCGGCACGGCGAGGGAGTTCTCCACCAAAGTGTCGACCAGATCGAGATTGGACTGGGTGTTCTTGACGATCAGCTTGCTGGTGCTGGCGATGAAATAGGCCGTCGCCCCCGGAGGAAAGGTCACACCGGAGTTCTCCAGAAACTCGCGGGCCCCCGAACGGGCCGCCACCGCAGACTGGGAACCCGGGGCGAGGTTGCCCGCCCCCGGAGCGGGAGCCGCCCCGGACTGGTTGGGAAGGGCCGTGATGAATCCCGGCGGCACCTTGTATTCCTTGGTGATCAGCACATCGGTGGGAGTGGACTGCTGAACCACGGACACCGCATAGGGTTCCACCTTCAGCTTGAGGTTTGCGGCGTTCGCCACGTAGTTGATGGCGGCGCGGAGCGGGATGTCCGTCAGACCGAGAGTGATGCGCGCGGAGGCCTCGGGAGCCGACTCCGGAATGTTCAGCACGATGTTCACGCCCCTCCTGGAGGGATCGGTTTCCGTCGTGTCCAGCGCCGCGGCCCGCTGCTTGATGAAATCGAGGGCTTCGCGAATCGTCACATCCTGGAAGTCGATGCGGGGAATGATGATTTCGTCGAGCTTGCGATTGATGAGCGAGGTGCCGCGCTGATCGATCTGCGGCTGCTCAATGATGGTGGTGGTTCCGATGTCGAACTGACGGACGGGAAGCGCCCAAGCCGCCTCGACATCCGTCAGCATTTTTCCGCGGGCTTCGCTGTAGGCGACGTCGGAGTATTTGGCCCGGGCCTGATTGACCTTCTCCATGCCGCGGCGGGCGGCGATGTTGTAGGGGTCGACGTTGAGAACCTGTTCGTACCGCTTGAACGCGAGATCGAACCGGCCGGTCTGATAAAATCCGTCGGCCTCAATGAGGAGCTGCTTGACCTCCTCCACATTGGCGATGAATCCCGGAGTGAGCGTCTTGTTGAAGGTGTTCGGCTCCTTGAGCTTCTTGCGCAGGGTGAGCGCCGGCCCGTAGGTGGGATTGTACCGCTCCTCGAGAACGACATCGAGCGTGGTCGAGGCATCCTCGAAGCGGCCTTCGGAAATGCGCTGCTGGGCCAGCTTCACACAGGCGCGACTGAAACCGTCGAGCGCCTCCTCGCGCAGGGAAGCCGTGGCGGAGCCACCGCTCGGAAGGACATCCACCGCGCTTTTGAACCAGGCATAGGCCGTTTCATAGTCCTGATTCTTCAGGGCCTCGTTGCCCTTCCTGATCGCATCCTGCGCATGCCGGCTGTTGTGCTCCAGGCGACGGATTTCCCGTTCCGCCGCGGCTTGGCTTCCCGCCTGCTGCGCATGGGAAGCTGATGCGCTGAGTGCCAACAGGGCGGATACGGTGAAAACTTGGAACTTCATGATTAAGGCAACTTTGTCTGGGAACACTATGGAATCGGAAACGCCCGGCTCGGAGCTGGGGACTCCGATCCACTTGCAAACGCGTTGGTTAAGGCGCGCATGGTCAGGCTTGGCAGCGGCTTTAGCGAAGACGAGGAATCTCATGGGTTTCCTTCGTCTCCTGGTCCTGTATTACGGCCTTCTCATCGTTGATGTCAATGAGTTTATACTTGTGCTCCGGCACCGGAACCAGGCCGAATTCATCGTCGAGTTTCACCTCAAACGTCGAGTTATCATAGAGATAACGGAATAGCGCTTTGGAGGTCGGATCATTGGCTTCCTGCCGGTAAACCAGCACGATCATGCGGCCGGTTTCGGTGTTTTCGATGGTCAACTCGGACACATCGACCTCCATCTCGTTCTTGGTGGCGAATTTCTGCTTGTAGCTGACGATCTTGTAGGGGGTGCCCTCGATCATCTCGCCGACGCCACGGAATTGCGACCGGCCTCCCTGGGGATTGATCTGGAAGATCTTGCCTTCATCCGAGACGCCGTTGAACTTCAGACGGAACGGAATGGAGATGAACTTCTCCAGCTGAAGTTTCTTCCAGTAGGGCGGCACGGAGGTTTTGTCCTTCGGGTTCGTTCCGTTTTGAAACTCCTCAAGGTTGGTGAAGCCATCCTCGTCGGGATCCTGATCCTTCACGTCGCTCTCCCACCAGGGCAGATTGTGGGTGATCAACCAGGTGTTCTTGATCGGCGGATGCAGGGGCTCCGGGCTCTCCATCGGGTTGATGATGATCCCGTCCTTCAGCACGTAGGGCAGGGAAACAAACAACGACCCTTCGGAACTCGAAAACTGGGCCGGCCGGGCGACCTGTGCGGCGGCCACCTTCAGCTCTTCCACCGGGTAGGGCTTGATCTCGTGATCCGGCTTTTTCGAACTGTTCCTGCCTTCAAACAGGGCGGGAAAAGCCTGCACCTTGAGAATCACCAGCACGCTGCAGGCCAGCAAGGCGACGGCTGCCAGCGCCAGCAGGGCGCGTTCGTAATTTTGTTTCACCCAATCCATGACAGATTAATTCTTGGCCTCCGGCTTCGGAAAGTTGAAGGCGATCATTTCCAGGCGGAGGGAGACCTTGACCAACTCCCGGCCGAGGATCACGTTCAGCTCCTTGGAACCCTCGACCCCCGTTCCCGCCAGGCTGGCGGTCGCCGTGACCGAGGTCTGCGCATTGTCCTGGACAACCGGAGGTCCGTCCTGGCTGGTGTTGCTGAGGTTCAGCGCCCGAATGATCAAAAAGCGGTTTGATTTCTGGATCCCGTTGAAGACGATCCGGAACTTGCTCTGGTCGGTGGTGAAGGCGATGTCAAACGGGAAGCGTTCCACGATGGCCGGTTTGCGCTGGGCCTGGGCGGCCGAGGGCTGTTCCTCCGGCAGAGGACGGCGCGTCAGGCCGTCAATGGACTGAACTCCCACGTCGATGAGATTGTCGACGATCTCCTTGATGACGGTCAGCTGGCGGGCGAGCAGGGGCGCGGCCTTGTCATTGGGCAGGCTGTTGACGTACTGGCTGAAGCCCAGATAAAAGTCCCGCGGCAGGGTGACCTGCTTTTCGGCCGCCTTTTTCATCACGTCATTGACCGCAGCCCGCAGGTCGTCCTGGAACTGTTGCGGTTTGATGTCCGGGTTGACCGGCGGTTCCAGCTTGGCGAGCTGTTCCTGCAGGGCGGTGAGTTCGGCCTTGTATTCGGCCTCCAGCGCCTTGGATTTGGCCAGGTTCTCGGCATTCGGGAACGGCGACCGATTCTGCAGGCCATGGAGCTTCTGCACGGCCTGGGTGTATTGATCGGAGATCTCGGAGTACTCCGACATGGTCCGGGTCGTCAGGAAGATCAACGCCCCGGATGCCACGACGACAAAAATCGCCAGGCCGGAGACAAAGGGATTTTCACGAAACCAGTTCATGGCAGAGCGATGGGATTACGAAGCGGAAGCACGAGGGTGTAGTTATAGGCCCATTTCTGGCCGTCGGGCGTCTGCCGTTCGATGATGATTCGGGATTTGTCCTTTTCCTCGATCTTGAAAACCGAGGATTTCTGCAGGTTGTTCACAAAATCATCCACCACGAGCTGGGGTTGCGAACGGGTGTCGTTGGGCAGTCGCTCCAGATAGAGGCCGCTGATGCGCAACGCATCGATCTTGGGCGCGGGAGGCGGGGTGGCACCCGGTCGGGCCGCCCCTCCGGACGGCGTGGCGCTGACCGGCGACGTTGTCGAGGATTCACCCACCTGATAGGGGGTCTTTCCATCGACAAGCGGAACGACCTCCGTCACCCAGATGTAGCGGCTCGGCAGGCGCTGACCGAGGTCGTCAATGATCTGCGCCCAGACCCCGCGTTCGGCCGAGGCCAGCAGGAGGGGCGCCGCCGACTCGACCAGTTTCTTGGCCTCGGCGTTCAGGGCGTCGAACTGCTTGGCAACCGCCTCGAGTTTGGCGACATCCTGGTTGACCGAATCCAGGTTTTGCTCGGTGAGGGTCTTGGCCTGATGGAAATAGAACCACCAGGTGGCCGGGGCGAGCACCAGACAGATTCCGGCCAGCACCAGAAAGGGTTTGCGCCGGGCCAGATCCTGCTCCCGGACGACACTGGCGGGACGGAGATTGATCTCCATCGGGCAATTCTTGAGTCCGCGCAGGGCCGTGCCGACCACCTCGCCCAACGCATGCGCCCTGGTGCTGACAAAGGCGGCCGTCTCCTCGTTGGCCACGGTGACATTGCGCAGGGGATTGAAATGCTCGATCGGGATCTGGAGTTTTTCGCTGAAAAACTCCAGCATGTAGGGCAGTCCCGAAGTTCCGCCGCAGAGGAACGCGCGCACGGGGGCGCTGCCTCCCTGGTTCTGACGGTAAAAACTGATGGAGCGCGCAATTTCCGCATGGAGACGGGTCATGGTGTTGCGCACCAGCTTTGAAATGCGGGTTTCCGTCGGATCGTCCGGTTCGGCATAGGCGCCGCCCAGTCCGACAAATCCCTTCTCCAGCTTGAGCTTCTCGCCGACGGTGATGTCCTGCTTGAATTCCTTGCCGATGGCGGCGCTGATGGTGGCGCCGCCCACCGGAATGCTGCGGCTGAAGACCCTCTTGCCCTCCACAAACACGAGGTTGGTCGTGCGGGCTCCGATGTCGATCAGGAGCGAGGATCCGGTGAGTTCGCTGTAATTGTAGCGGAAGGCGTTGTAGAGCGCCATGGGCGCCACGTCGATGACGCCGCTGCGGAAACCTCCGCGATTGACCGCGTCGTTGGTTTCCCCAAGCTGATCAGCCTTGATCGCGACAAGCGCCACGTCCCAGTTGTTCTCCTTGGACTCACCCATAATCTGGTAGTCCCAGACCACCTCATCGATGGGAAACGGCACGTTCTGCTGGGCTTCGAAGGCGATGATCTCCGTGACATCCTCCGGCGTGGCTCCGGGCAGTTTGACAAAGCGGGCGAAAACCGACTGCGAAGGCAGGCAGTAGTTCACCGGGAATTTTGCCGGCAGTTTCAATGCCTTGCGCAGGTTGTCGATTGCAGACTCAATCTGGGCCGGACGGGTGACGTCCGCCGCAGGGTCGACAATCAGCTCTTCCTGCTTGCAGGCATTCAGCGTAATCGCGCCATCCGGCGTGGCATGGAATTCCGCCAGGGTGACGGTTTGCATGCCAAGATTGAGCGAAACAATGCGTGTGGGCGCGGCCATGGGCTAGCTGTAAGGAAAGTTTCCGAGTGGATCCGGGTATTAAAAGCCGGGGCCTTTCGGCTTGATGGCTTCGTAATAATCCCAGGCGAGAGGAGCAAACGGGGTCTCGTTCTTGTTGAGGACGTATCCCGGTGTCTGCTGATAAAGCGGCCACCACTCTCCACTCTTGCTCTTCCAGCTGGTGGAGGCCACCACCTGCCCCTGTTTGCTCAAAGTCACTCCGATGTCCGTCACCGCCTGCGAGGCGTTCGACGGCACCTTGCCGTCAAACATGCGCTCCAGGGTGCGCGGGCTGATGTACACGACCGTGTGCAGGTCCCGTCCCTGCGGGACGCTCATCATGGTCACCGAACCGGTCAGCAGGGCTCCCTTCGGGAACTGCTGGCTCTGATTGTTCAGCAGGATGTAGAAATTGGCGGTCAGTTCCTCCGTGTATTTCGGCTGCTTCTGACGCGGCTGCCATTCAAAGGTCACCTCCACCTCAAGCCAGGATCCGGGCTTCGTTCCCCGCTTGTCGTACCGCGGTCCCGTGTAATTCGGGGACTCGACAAAACTGGGGTCGATCTTGGCAATCTTGTACTCGGTGTTCGGCTGCTGGGCGAAGCTGGTCGAAAACGCGGCCATGAGGATCGCAAGAGAGGCCGCCGNGAGGAGTTTCAAGGGAGACATGGAATGTGANGAATATGCGAATTACTTAAGGGAGTAAACAAAGAAAAGCCTGCTACCGAACGTGGTTTTTGAAGTACTCGATGGTCTTGCGGATGCCCTCCTCGAAGTCCACCTTGGGCTCCCAGCCGAGAATCTCCCGCGCGCGGGTGATGTCGGGCTGCCGGACCTTCGGGTCGTCCACCGGCAGGGGCCGGTGTTCGATGTTCGCGGAGGCTCCCATGATGCGGATGATCTCGTCGGCGAACTGACGAATGGTCATTTCCCGGGGATTTCCGATGTTCACCGGCTCATGGTAGTCGCTCATCATGAGACGGTAAATGCCATCGATGAGATCCGAGACGTAACAAAAGCTGCGGGTCTGGGAGCCGTCGCCGAAGATGGTCAGCGCCTGACCGGACAGGGCCTGGCCAATGAAGGCCGGCACGACACGTCCGTCGTTGAGGCGCATGCGCGGACCATAGGTGTTGAAAATGCGGACAATCTTGGTGTCGACCTGATGGTACCGGTGGTAGGCCATCGTGAGGGCCTCGGCGAAGCGTTTGGCTTCGTCATACACCCCCCGCGGTCCGATCGGATTGACGTTTCCCCAGTAATCCTCGGTCTGGGGATGGACGAGCGGATCGCCGTAACATTCCGAGGTCGAGGCCAGCAGGAACGAAGCCCCCTTGGCCTTCGCCAGACCCAGGCTGTTGTGGGTGCCCAGGGAACCCACCTTGAGGGTTGGAATGGGATGGTTCAGGTAGTCGATCGGACTGGCCGGACTGGCAAAATGCCAGACGTAATGCACCTCACCCGGCAGGAAAATGTAGTTGGTGACGTCGTGATTGATGAACTTGTAGTTCTTGTTGCCTGCCAGGTGCTCGATATTCGCAACGTTGCCGGTGATCAGGTTGTCAATCGCAATCACCCGATGTCCTTCAGCGAGAAGGCGATCCGTCAAATGGGAGCCAAGAAAGCCTGCTCCGCCGGTGACAACACTGGTGATGGGTCTGGAAGGTTGAGACATCGGGTCGTTTTGATAACCGACGCAAATCGTTTTTGGCTAGTAAGAAAAGTGGATTTTCTCCACGCCCCGCCCGACTATTTGGCGCCGTATCCCTTCAGGACGGCCGGAATTGTCATCAGGAGGATCTTGAAATCCAGTCGCAACGACCAGTTGTCGATGTATTCGAGATCCATCTTCACCCAGTCGTCGAAATTCCGGACATTGTTGCGTCCCCGCACCTGCCAGAGACAGGTCAGTCCGGGTTTCATGCTCAGGCGGCGGCGGTGGGCGGCGGACGAAAAACTCTCCACTTCGTAGAGGGGCAGCGGCCGGGGGCCCACCAGGCTCATGTCGCCCTGCAACACGTTCAACAGCTGCGGCAGTTCGTCCAGGCTGGTCTTGCGCAGGAACCGGCCGATCGGGGTGACCCGGGGATCGTTTTCGATCTTGAAGACCGGTCCGCTCATTTCGTTGCGCGACAGCAATTCCGCATGGCGTTTTTCGGCGTCCACGAACATCGACCGGAATTTCCACATGGTGAAGGGGCGTCCGTGGATTCCCGCCCGTCTCTGACTGAAGAAGGCCGGGCCGGGCGAACTCAGCCGCACGAGGATGGCAAGAATGACAAAGAGCGGCGACAGCACCACCAAGCCGACGAAGGCCCCGACGCGGTCGATGAGGCCCTTGACGAGCAGGGCCCAGGAAAGGTCGGGCGTGGCCCGGAAAACGAGCATGGGACGCCCTCCCAGGTTCTCGTATGTGGGGCGGGCGACGGAGGTCCGGATGAAATCCGCGCTCAACCAGGCCTCGACTCCTTCGACCTCGCAGGCCTCGATGGCCCGCTGCACCTTGTCCATTTCCAGCCGGCTGAATGCCAGGATCACCCGCCCGACGCTGTGACGGTGGATGGCGTTGACCAGTTCACTCACCTCGCAGACCTCAAGATCGATCCGCTCCACAATCCGGACCTCGAGCCGCTGGGCCAGGCTGAGCGTCCGCACGATTTCCCGCATGCGTTCCTGCTCGCCCGCCAGAATGATGCGCTCGCCGGACTCCCCCTGTTTCAGCTTCATCAGCCTCAGCCACGCATAAATCCGCTCCTTGAGGATCAGGGTGACGGGGGCCGCAATGCAGAAAAGGATCAGCACGGAACGGCTCGGCACCGTGAGGCGGAGGAAAATCACCGCCCCTCCGATGATGAGGCCCAGCCACAAGCCCGCCCGGGCGATCTGGTGCAGGGATTTCCAGACCGTCTTTTCCAGCGGGTGCTGGTAATAGCCCTGCAATTCCAGCAGGAAGGGGCCGAAAGGCATGATGACGGCCAGCATCCACAAAAAATGATCAAACGCGGGAATTTCATTCAGCGCGTCGAGAACCAGCAGGCCCGAATGCCGCACCCAGTGGCACAGCCAGAACACCCCGCCCAACAGGACAGCGTCAATCAATTGGTTGACTTGAAGACGAATTTCCTGTTGGCGTGCAATCATATGTCAGCTCTCGCCTTGCGGCAGACAATCTTCTAGTTTTTGGTCGGATATGCGCAAAAAGCAAAGGCGAATTCTTCTTAACCGCCCGAATGTCGTGGGCGTCATCCACACCACCACCGGTTTCGCCGCCGCCCGCCGAACCCCTCTCGACGCCGTCGAAGTGCGGGCCGACATGCTGCCCCAGCCGCCCTCACCCGGGCAGATTGCCGCCCTGCCCCTGCCCGCCATCCTCACCGTTCGGCGCCATGATGAAGGGGGGGCGCGCCCTTTGTCCGACTCCGAGCGTCTTGCCCTCTATCTGGAACTTCTGCCGTCGGCCGCCGCCGTGGACATCGAGGGCCGCTCACTCGCGGCTTTCGGCGGCCTGGTGGAGGCGGCCCGGAAGGCCCGCAAGACCGTCATTGTGTCCTATCATGACTTTGAGGGAACCCCCACCTCCGCACGCCTGAAAGCCTGGGTCACCCGGGCGCGAAAGGGAGGCGCCGACGTGGTGAAAATCGCCACGGTGACGGAATCCCCCGGCTCCGTCGCCCGGCTGCTGACCCTCCTTGACGGTTCCCCAGCCCCGCTGGCCGTGATGGGAATGGGCACCCTGGGTCGCGCCTCCCGGTTGCTTTTTGCCCGGGCCGGTTCGGTGTTGAACTACGGCTGGCTGGCCGAACCCCAGGTGCGGGGACAATGGAGCGCCCCCGACTTGCGTGATCTTCTGAAGCGCGCGTGAGGTGACGGTTTTTCACGGCGCAATCATCGCCCTGCTTGCGGCGTTCGTGTACACCGCGGCATCGCTTTTTCTGAAAGGCGCCCTGGAACGCGGCGCCACCGCGGCCCAGGTCAATACGGCGGTCAATGTCTCCATGGCCCTCATCGTGCAGTCGCTCTGGCTGCTCGACCGGCCGGACATCCCGAACGCCCCGCTGTGGCAGCCCCTGCTGTGCAGCGTGATTTTTTTCGCAGGTCAGGTCCTCACCTTTGCCGCCCTCAGCCACGGGGACGTCTCCCTGGCCACACCGCTGCTGGGAACGAAGATCCTGTTTGTCACCGCGATGAACGCGATCTTCCTGGCGGTTCCGGTCAGTCTCCGCTGGTGGATTGCCGCCCTGGCGGCGTCGGTTTCCGTCGCCCTCATCGCCGGCGGCCGGCACATCCGGAGCCGGGCCGTCGGCTTCACCGTCATCTGCTCCCTGGGCGGCGCCGCCTGCTACTCCCTGGTCGACGTCCTCATCCCGTATTGGGGGGACCGGATTGACGCCGCGGCCTTCCCTCCGGTCATGTTCGGCGCCGCGGGTTTGGTTTCGGTGATTTTTTACGGCTTTCAGGATCGCACCGCCTTCCGTCCGCCGGCGGGAACCCGAACCTTTCTCATTCTCGGCGCCGCCCTTTACGGAGTGCAGATCGTCTTTTTCTTCTTTGCGCTGGTCTGGACCCGGGACGCCACCCTGGCCAACGTGGTGTACAGCTCGCGCACGGTCTGGAGCGTCGCGGCGGCCTGGGTCGGCGGCCATTTCCTCGGCCTGCGTGACGTCGAGGCCGGCACGGGCGTGATGACGCGGCGTCTCATCGGCGCGTTCTTGCTCTTTGGTGCAATCATTCTCATTCTGCTCTGACTGTGCTTTCCACTCTTACTGAAAAACTCCGAGAAGCCGTTCCCCTCACCGCGCAGGACGTCACCGTCGCCTGCGACGCGCTTTTTGACGAAAACCGCTCCCTTGAGGAACGCGCGGACTTCCTTCTCGCCCTGCACCGCAAGGGGGAAACCCCGGAGGAAATCGCCGCCTTTGTCCGGGTGCTGCTCACCCGGGCCGTGCCCGCCGACCTCGGACCCGGACTGCTCGATGTCTGCGGCACCGGAGGCGATCGCGCCGGTTTGTTCAACGTCTCGACCGCGGTCATGTTTGTGGTCGCCGCCTGCGGAGCCCGGGTGGTCAAACACGGCAATCGCGGCATCACCTCGAAAAGCGGCGGGGCGGACGTGCTCGAATCCCTGGGCGTCCGCCTCGACCTGCCTCCCGCCGAATCCCTCGACGCCGCGGGCTGCACATTCCTTTTCGCCCCGCACCATCACCCCACCTTCAAAGCCGTCGCCCCCGTGCGCAAGGCGCTCGCGGAGCAGGGATCCTCGTCCATCTTCAACATGCTTGGACCGCTCCTGAATCCGGCCCGGCCGGATTTTCAGCTCGCCGGCGTCTTCAATCCGGCCCTCCTTCCCGCCTACGCGGAAGTCTTTTCGCTGCTGGGCCGGCAACGCGCCTGGGCGGTTCACGGCGCCGGAGCCCTGGATGAAATTTCCACCCTCGGTCCGACCGAGATCCATGGCGTGGAAAATGGGGCCATCCGCAACTGGCACCTCGACCCTTCGGAGCTCGGCCTCCCCGCCGCCCGCCGTGAGGATCTTCTCGGCGGCACCGCCGACGAAAACGCCGCACTGCTGGAAGACCTGCTGGCCGGACGGCAGAGCGGACCCAAACGGGACATCGTCGCCCTCAATTCCGCCTGCGCCCTCGTCGTGGCCGGACGGGCCGGCTCGGTTTCCGACGCCCTGGCCCTGGCCTCGGAAACCCTCGCCTCCGGCGCCGCCCTCGAACCCCTCCGCGCCCTGCAAAAGCTCAGCGGCACGTCGAAATAGCGCCGCCCCCGCCGCGAAAAAGCGGTGCCAATTTCCGGAAACTGTGGATAAATCCCCCCTTTCCGGAAAACACGCCGCCGGCGTGGCGAAATGGCAGACGCAACGGACTTAAAATCCGTTTTTGGGAAACCAGAGTGCGGGTTCGAATCCCGCCGCCGGCACCATCTTTCCCGGATCAACAAACGATCACCGGGTCGCGGGTGAAGTGGGAGGCCGGATTTTCCGGAAAATTGCCAACCCGCCGATCCCTCCTGTCACCGGCCTGCAGGCTCAATTTCAAATCTGTCGGACCGACAAAAAGCGCCTCCACGCCACGCACCGCCGCAATGGCCTCAGCGCTTTCAACTCTCCTCCCACTTTCCATCTGCAAAAAAAAGGAATGCGGGAAGGATCGGTACCGCCGGAAGGAGGCCTTCCGTTTGGGCTCGCCACCGGTCGGGCTGATCGCGCGGGGGCGCGTTCTAAAGAAATCAGGACGAATGAGGAGTTCGAGGCACATCCTGCGGCGGGAGAAGGTGTATCTGCGAATTCTGCACCCTATTGCCCCGCGGGGGCCGGCACGATTTCGTAGACCTGCATCTCGGAGGGCAGAAGCTGGGCCTTCCAGCCGGTTGTCGCCAGTTGTTCGGTGGTGAATCTCTGTTCCTCCGCCGCAGGCACAAGACGGCGCACGAGCCATTCCCCGCCGCCGGTCAATGCGGGCAGCTTCACCGTCGTATTCGCGGGGACATCCGCCGCCTTTTTGCCGAAACCCAGATAGCGATTGAGAATCACATACCTCGTCCCGTCCTGAACAACCATGAACCCGTCGACGCGGGCATCCGTGGTGATCACCTCGCGGGGGGTCCCGTCCTGCTTCAAGACCGCGGCAACCAACCGTTCCGATTCATCATCCGTTTCCGACAGACACCAGGTCACCCGGCCCTTTTCCAAGGGCCACTCCACCACCACCGGACGATTCTCGCCATCGGCGGTGATCCTCGCCCCGGCCGGAGCGCCGGCAACGGATACCGCCGGTGCCACGGAGAAACGTTCCCCCCCATATTGCACCGTCCGCAGCGGGGCATTGGGCAACGGGATCACCGTAAGCTCCGGTGCCCCCAAATCGCGGAGCCCCGCAAAGGTATCCGTTCCCGTATCGGCCGCGAATTGTCCTGCGCGTCCCCAGAGAATGAGATGTCCGCCTTCCCGGACAAACCGGGCCAGCTTTTCCCGCAGGGCCGGATCCCACACCCTCGCATCTTGGGGAACCAATACGCGCCTGAGGCCCTGCCACGCCGCGTCGGGTGTCCATTCCGTCAACCATTTCACGGGAAGAAATCCCTGCTCCCGCGTCATCGCATCGGCCCGGTCCCCCGGCAGTGTGTACCAGCGCCAGACCCGATTCCGGTAAAGCTGGTCCGCCCAGGAAAGGACCACCCCCGTCTCCGGGGGCGTGGTCGTAGACGACGCCAGCTTGTCCCGCAGGGCGGCCGTGGAGCCCCACCATTCCATCGTCTTTTTCAGGGCCTCATTTTGCGGATAGACGGTGAGGAAGTGGCGGGGCTGGGAGTTGAAGACCAAGTTGAACCGGATCAACCCGCCGCCATTGCGCAAGGCCGCCGCCCACATGTCCATCATGTAGCGCAGATTGGCCGGAGGCACCTCGTGCGACTCGGTCTGGCGCCACAGGCCCCAGTTTTTCGTGATGCCGTTGATGCGGCCCATGCGGTAGTCCTCCCCCGCCCCATCCGCCGTGGCCCACTGGCGCACCTTCAGGCCGGGAAAGAGATATTCAAAGGGTCCGGTCTTCGCCGTGTAATGCACGACGGGCCGGGCGGGGTCCAATTCGGCAAAGAGAGGTTCAAAAAGCTCCACCGACACGGCGCGGTAGGTCTGCAACTTCCAGGCCGTCCAGTCCTTCCAGGCGGGGGTCAGATTGACTTCCCGCTCGAGCTCGGGACGGGGCGGCAGGATATCGTCCCAGTGTTTCCACTCCACACCCCATGCGGCATTGAGTTTGTCGAGCGTGCCGTAACGCTGCCTGAGAAAGCCCCGGAAGGACTCCCGCGCCGACGCCGAGTAATCCATGAGCGTTTCGTGCTGGTCCTGAAAGATTCCGCTGTCGAGTCCCTGGTTCAGCGTGACATAACCCGCCAGATACGGATTTCCCTTGTATCGTTCGATGACGGCCCGAACGAATTCGGGCGCCTCCCGGTGGTAGGTGGGTGACGTGGGGCTTGTCATCGGCAGCTTGCGCCAGAGTGCATATTCCCCCCGGTCGTTCATCGCCCACTCGCCCCACACCCGTTCCGGGCCGTTGCCAAAGAGTACACTGCCAATCGAGGCTAGGGTGAAGGGGATCTTCCGTTCGGTCAGGTAGGCCACATAGGCATCCAGATTACTCCAATCCCGCGCTCCGCCCAACGGTTCGATTTTGCCCCACTGCAGCCAGAGCTGCACGGTCCCGCTGCCGCGTTCCGCCATGGTGCGCAGTTGTTCATCGAGTCCGGTCCGTTGTTCTTGGAACGGGGCCGCGCTCGAAACCGTCTCGCCCGCCGGATAATCAAAGACATTCTGCGGAGGCGCATCCGTCGGCCACTGCGGCGCGGCGGGATAATCTCCCGGCACCGCCAGCCAGGTTTCCGTCCGATCCAGCACCCGTCCGTCTTTCGTCAGTTCGACCCCCACGACCAGCGTCCTTCCCGGCTGTGCCTCGTCCACCGGAATCGTCACCTCCTTCCCGCCCGTCGGAAGGGGCACATTTTTTTCACTCACCGCATCCCCCTCCACCGTGCCGACCTTCACCCGCAGGGAGGCTTCCCCGACGGAGGGATTCCACCCCGAAACCACCACGTTTCCATCCTGTCCGCCCCTCGCCCGCAGGCTGGCAAGCGGCGCGTCCGGTAAGTCGTTCCCGGCAAGCGGCGACTCCAGCACGTTCAGATACAATCGGTAAAAGCCGGTCAGTCCGTCCCCGAAGGTTTTCACGGTGAGCCAATAGCCCCCCCGGGGCAGCGGGGGCAGCACGGCGGGCTCCCCGGCGTGGGTGAATTCGCGTCCGAAGAACGGCTCGACATCCGCCGCCCGCGAAATCTGGATGCTCGCCCGTTTCCACTCCGTCCGGTCCGTGAGATCCTTCCAGTCGAGCACGATGTCCTTGGTGCGCCCGTCCGTCACCGTCGTCCGCCAGGGCGTGGACATCCCTTTTCGGGCTCCGGTGTCCACTTTTTGCAGAACCCAGAGATATTCCTCCGGCTGAAACCACGGCCCGGGCGGAATCTGCCTCACCTCGCGCGGATCCGCCTTGCGGTGGGGAGCGTCGCACGCCGGAAGAACCGACAGCACGACGCAACAAAGGAACATCGTTTTTTTCATGCCTGATTCAAAAAACGGACGTCCGGACTACTTCCAGACGGTGTCAAACGTGGCCCGCCAGGGGGAGCGCGGCGCGGTGCTGTATTCCATGTCGAGCGGTGCAACATGACCGTCGACAAAAAGGGCATTCACCTGCATGCGGTTGGCATCCTCGGACCGCGCGTGGCGTCGCGAGATGCGAGCGGGGGTGTCGAAGAAGATGTTTGCAAAACCGCCCGCACCATCGAGGAAAATCACCGTCTTCTGTGGATCGGGCACCGTCAGCTTGCGACGTTCGGGCACACGTGTGCCGCGGTTTCCCACCAGGATCTGTCCGTTGTTGCTCGGATAGTTGCCGTTGATCCCATACGCGATGGGAATGATCGCGCCATCCTCGTAACGTCCCAGATTGCCACTGGCATTCAAAGGGGCGTCCTTCCTTGTCGCCGCCGGACACCAGAAGATGTTTTTCTCCCGGCCCGTTTCGTTCCCGTACGGCAGCAGCTCCTGCGCCCACCAGTTCACGTCAGGCATGTAGCCCTCGTGATCCTGCAGAAACATCTCCGTCGCCACCCCGATTTGCCGCAGGTTGTTCAGGCAACCCGCCTCCTGCGCACGTCGGATTTGCTTTGTCGCAGTGGGCACCAGCAGAGCCGCCAGGACGGCAATGACCGCAACAACGGCCAGGGTCTCAACCAAGGTGAAGGCTGCGGCGCATCGCGTGCGAAAACGGCAGTGAGGGGGGATCATTCTTCAGGAGCCACCATGGCGGCGGATTGGGATCAAAGAGAGTCGGGCCCTTCCTTCAGTTCCACGTTGCGAAAATAATGTCTCATCGGGGACGTTTCCCCCGCCGCCTCCACGTAGGAACGCGTGCCGAGGACGAGTTTGTTGAAGCTGCTGGGCGCGCCGCCTTCCGCCTGGAGGTAAAGCACCCCATCGACGAAGAGTTGCTGCCGACCCTTCTTGTCCCGCACCCAGCGAATCGGCACGAAGTCATCCGTCGGAAAAACAAACGGCTCCGACTCCAGCGTCTGGCTCAGGGATTTCTCCGCCTTGATCTCCGTCATCAGCGTGTTGCCGGAGGTTCCCTGCGCCACCACGACCTCGTACCCTTGGTTCCCCGACTCACTGTCGCGCATGCGCAGGAAAAAGCGGTTGTTGGGGCTTTTCATGGCCGACTCGAACCTCACTTCCACCCGGAAGTCAAAGGACCCGTCGGTGATCGGGACAAAACTGCGTGTTTCCAGCACGTCAAAGATCACCGTTCCCGACGAAACCACCGCCCCGTCCGAGATTTCCCACGGCGCACTCGCCTTCAGCGGAGTCCATTTCGAGAGATCCCCGGAAAAATCCTCCGAAAAAAGGACGTCACCGGCCCCATGCCCCGCCGGCGAAAGCGCCAGCGCGGCCAGAAGGGACAGGAGGAAGAGGGAAGGTCTTTTCATCATCCGGNGTGATCTCGCGTGCGAAGCAATTTAACACCTCCCCATGCGGCGTCGACGGGNGGCCGCCAGCAGGAAGGCCCCCGCTCCGCCGAGCATCAGTCCGAGCGAACCCGGTTCCGGCACCGAGCTGAGTTCTATGTTGGTGAAGGAATAGTGGTAAATCGTCGTCACCGGATTGCCAATGCCGACACGCCCGCCAATCTCGAGAGTGTCGAACCTCGCGATCGAACTGGCATCCACGCTGATGTACAATTGATCGCCCACGTACACCGTCATGGCCCCCGAGGCGAGACGCTCCCAAGTGATGGTCACATAGGTGTCGAGAGGAAACGTGTAGGGAGAGGAGGTTTTGGTCTGCGTACCGATGGTGGCGGTTCCCAGCAGGTTGATGTTGGTGTTGGCCATGGTTCCTTGGGCAATGGCCAGCTCATAGCCGGAAAAGCCGTTCGTGGAATCACGCATCCGCAGGTAAAAGCGGTTGTCGCCCGTGACCGTGGAGGAGGAGAACTTCACATCCAGGGTGAAGGTGAAGGCTCCATTGGTGATGGCGGTGAAATCCTGGGTGCGCAGATAGGCGTTCGCGGCCGTGCCGGCGGTGTGCACGGCATCATCGCTGACGGTCCACTCGCCCTGCGTCACGGTCCACGCCGGATTGCTCGTATAGTTGCCATCGGAGAAGTCGTCAAAAAGCAGCACATCCGCGCGCGCGGACGCGGTGCAAAAGAGGCCGGAAGCAATTGCCAGCGCGGCCACCATTCGGGGAAGATTCATGGGGTTTCCAAGAGTTTGCATGGAGGGTGTTGGATGGATTGTTGTTGGGATGAAATGGAATGGGCGAGGGTTATGGCGGCGGCGCCACGGTCTGCCGCATCACCAACTGGGGCACCACGCGGCGGATTTGCGCCTCCTGCATGGCCGGTTCCTTGCGAAGCTTCCGCACAAGCAGACTCACCGCCTGATCGACGATGTTCTCGAAATTCACCTCGATGGTGCTCAGGCAGGGCAGGGCCTTTTCGGCGTCGACCGCGGTACCCACCGCGACCAGACTGAGATCGCGCGGTACGTCGAGTCCATGACGCAGGGCTGAGTAGCAAATTCCCCGCGCCAGCACCATGTCATGACAAAGGATGGCCGTGGGACGATCCGGACGGGTCAGGATTTCCCCCGCCCACTCCGAGGCCTTTTGCAACAGCTCGGGACGCAGAGACTCGCTGAATATTCTCTGATCCCTTTCCGGCCGGAAATCCAGGCGGAAATCGGCCACCGCCTTGTTGAAACCATCCAGCGCCAGCCGGTGCGACAGATGAACGTCGGGACGCCCGACATAAGCAAATCTCCGGTGTCCCAACGCCGCCAGTCTCTGCACGGCCTGATACATGCCCTCGTCATTCGCTGACAGCACACAGTAGTTGGCCATCTCGTCGACGCTCACCCATGGAAAACCGCGGGCCTCCAGCCAAGCGTTGAGCCGCTCGTCGATGTACCCGCCCATCAGCACCCCATCAACCAGTCCGCCGGCAACCTGGCGGGGCGGCTCAAAGTCCTCCTTCACGTTGACGATTTCCACATGGTACGGGATGTCACGCTGCTCACAGGCGCGCACAAAATTGCTCAGGATCGGCCCGGCGTGACCCGACTCGCCAATGTCCCCCGCAATGCGCCCGGGCAACAACAGGCCGATGTGACCCGTGGTATTGGACCGCAACAGCCGGGCCGCCATTTTCGGCTCGTAACCCATCTCCCGGGCCAGCGCCTGAATGGACTGACGCAGCTTCTCACTTACCCGTCCGTTCCGATGCAGCGCGGAGGAAACGGTCGTCACCGCCACTCCCGCACGGGCTGCAATGTCTTTGAGCGTGACACGCTCAGGCAATGTCTGGGTGGGCTCTTGCATTTATGTTTGCGGTTACGTTACCGCAAACGCAACACCTGTCAATTAGAAATGCGCCAATGGTGGCGTTCGAATGTTTTTTCCAGCTATTGACGCACAGGGGACCGCCCCTGCTTCCCTCCCGCAATATCTTTCCTATCAAGACATTGCATATCGAAGCCAATTAGAACCGACGGCGCTCCATGCCGTTTCCCAGGCTTTGGAACAGGCCTTCGACACCCCGCCCATCCAAGTCGGATTCACCACGTGGGGTATGCGGACGCTGAATTTGCCTCCCTCACTGCTCCGGACTCATCAGCGCGGCGAGGCGGCATTTGAGGCGGAAGAGGAAGCTGCCGTTTTCGAACTTGCGCAAATCCTCCTCCTTGCTGCGGGCAAAGTCGGCTTCGAACATTTTTTCCACCGAGGCCGCGAAGGCGGCATTCTGGACGACGGCGGACAATTCGAAGTTGAGCATGAAGGAACGGAAGTCGAGATTCACCGAACCGACGATGGCCAGGTCATCGTCGGCCAGCAGCACCTTCTGGTGCATGAAACCGGGCTGGTAGCGCCAGATTCTCACGCCCGCCTCGGCCATGGCGGGGTAAAAGGTGAACGACGAAAGCCAGGGCAGAAGGTGGTCGATGCCCTGCGGCAGGATGATGCGCACGTCGACACCGCGCAGGGCCGCATGGGCCAGGGCGGTGCGCAGGGCGGGATCGGGCACAAAATACGGACTCGCGATCCAGAGCCGCTTGCGCACGTCGTGGATGACTTCGCATATGACCGCCGGCGTGATGTTCCACGACTCCGCAGGTCCCGACGCGAAGGGCAGTACGACCTCGTCCCCGCACACCCGCGGGGTGCACGGCAGATCGGGCACCGTCTTTTCCACGTAGTACCAATCCTCGAGAAATGACAGCTGCAGCGCCTGCACGGCCGGACCTTCCACGGCCATGTGGGTGTCGCGCCAGGCGCCCAAGGGGCCTTCGCCAAGGTATTCGTCCCCGGCATTCAATCCGCCGATGAAAGCCACGCGGCCGTCCACGATGACGAGCTTGCGGTGGTTGCGGAAATTGATCTGAAAGCGTCGGCCGAACTGCCGGTTGGTCACGAAGGCCTGCACCTCCACCCCACCCGCGCGCAGTTCCCCGACATAACTGTCCGGCAGCCCCTTGGCGCCCACCTTGTCGAACAACAGCCAGCAGCGCGCCCCGCGCTTCCGGGCAGCCAGGAGCCGTTCCTTGAGGGCGCGGCCGAGCTTGTCGTCGTGCACGATGTAAAACTGGACCACGACGTATTCGACGGCCGTGTCGATGGCGGCAAAGATCGCCTCAAAGGTCTCCTTTCCATCGATGAGCAGACGGGTGGAATTTCCGCGCGTGGGGGGAAGGCCGCGGAGCCGGAAGGCCAGTTGCTCGGCATCCTCGTATTTTTCCGACATCCGGCACCGGAAGGGTTTGAGGGCCTCCTGGATCCGGGCCAGCGCGTCGTCGAGATCCTTCCGTTTGCCCGCCCCGGCCAGGGTGTAGCCGGAAAACCGCGATTCCCCGAAGATCAGGAAAAGCGGAATGGCGACATAGGGCAGCACCACCAGGGCCAGTCCCCAGGCAATGGACGCCTGCGGCGTACGGGAAATGAGCACGGCCCGCACGGCAAAGGCGATCCCCGCCAGCTGAAAGGTCAGCGTGACCAGCGAAATGATGACGGTGAAGAAGTCGAACATCCGTTCAGCGCCGTTCACGACGGTAGGCGGCGGCCAGCAGGCTGATCGGATGCCTCACGGACACGTCCACGCCAAACTTCCGCGCCCCGCTTTCAATCTGCAGGTGGCAGCCCGGGTTGCCGGTGGCCACGACCGGCGCACCCGCCTTCCGGATGTGTCCGAGCTTGCGTTCCTGCAACTTGGCCGCCATTTCCGGCTGGGTGATGTTGTAAATGCCCGCGCTGCCGCAACACCAGGTGGACTCCGTGAGTTCGGTCAGTCTGAGCCCCGGAATGGCCTTCAGCACCTCACGGGGCTGACGGGTGATTTTCTGGCCATGACACAGATGGCAGGCCTCGTGATAGGTCACATGAAGATCGACGGGTTCCGTCCGCGGCGGACGAATGCCGATTTCCGCCAGCCACTCGTGAATGTCCCGCACCTTGTGCGCCCAGAGGCGGGCCTTGGCCACATAGGCGGGATCGTCCGCGAGCAAATGGTGGTAATGTTTCAGATGCGACCCGCAGCCGGCGGCATTGGTGATGATGGCGTCCAGGGAATCGAGATTGAAGGCGTCGAGCTGCCGGCGGGCCAGTACTTTGGCCGTCTCGACGTCGCCGTTGTGCGCGTGGAGCGATCCGCAGCAGGACTGCTCGCGCGGCGTGAACACCTCGCATCCGTTGGCCACCAGAACCTCCATGGTGTCCCGGTTCACGTCGGACAGCACGATGTCCTGCACACAGCCGGTCAGCAATCCGACCCGGTATTTCCGTTCGCCGTCGGGACGCTCGGTCTCGCGGATCAATTGATGGGAAAATTTCGCCTGGGCGCGCGGGGTCATGCGCTCCAGCTCCCGCAGCCGGTAGGGAAGCAGGCGGTTGAGGCCCAGTCCGCGGAAAAGCGACTGCACCCCGGAGACCCGGTAGAGCCAAAGCAGGCGTCCGATGAAACGCAACAGCCCAGGCCGGGTGAAAATCCCCTTCAGGGCGAATGTCCGAATGAAATCCCGTTTGGGATTGCGCAGCACCCCGGCCCGTTCCGCCTCGGCGCGGGCCGTTTCGAAAAGGGTCGTGTAATCCACCCCGGCCGGACAGGCCGTTTCGCAGGCCAGGCAACCCAGACAAAAATACATCTCCTCGCCGAAGGCCGCGGTCGTCCCGATGCGTCCATCCGCCACCGCCCGCATGAGCGAGATGCGTCCGCGCGGACTGTTCCGTTCGACCTTGGTGGCCTCATACGTCGGACAGGTCGGCAGACACATGCCGCAGTGCATGCACTGCTGCACAATCGCGTAATCCAATTTGCGGAGCAGATTGGGCGATTGTGCAGAACGCTCAACGCTCAACTTGGAATTTTCAACATTCAAGGGACTGATCCTGGTTCTTCTTTGCTGTCTGCAAACTCTTCGCAATAATTCCGACGAGTTCGTCGGATTCCCCAACGCGAGCATCCGGAAACCGGGGCTGGGGAACCAACCCGGTCCGGCGAATCAATTTCAACCGGCGTCTCGACCCACACAGCTCCTTGTAGCAAACCCCGAGCTGGTGGATGAAATCCTTTCGCGACTCCGCTCCCCTCGCCTCGCCATGATTTCCATACGGGGAGAGTCCCGCACGAAGCGATGGATCGCGCCCGTATGGTCCGGCGCCGGCCGGACTGATTTTTTCCGTAGCGCCGATCACCCGCACCACGCATTCAAGCAAACGCCCTTCGGGGTCAAAGCGGGCTTCTCCACTTGAGAGTTGAGAGTTCATCGTTGAGCGTCGGGCGTTTAAAAGATTTTCCCCGGATTCAACACCCCATTGGGATCAAACGCCGCGCGGAGGCGCTTCATGGCCTCCAGGTTCCGGTCGCCGACGGCCTTGGGCAGGAAGGGCTTTTTCGCCACGCCCACGCCATGCTCGCCGGAAATCGTGCCGCCCAGTTCGAGCGCATAGTCAAAAATTTCCTTCATCGCCTCCTCGACGCGGTGCATTTCCTCGCTGTCGCGTTCGTTGGTGAGGAAAGTCGGATGCAGGTTGCCATCGCCCATGTGACCGAAGGTTCCGACCTTGAGCCGGTATTTGTCGGCCACCTTCTGAATGTGTGCCACCATGCGGGCCAGTTCGCTGCGGGGCACGGTGGCGTCCTCGAGGATGGTGGTCGGCGCCAGCCGGGCCAGCGCGGAAAACGCCGTGCGGCGCGCGGTGGCCAGCCGGACCGCCTCCTCGTCCGTCTGCGCGACGGCGATTTCGCGGGCGCGGAACCTCCGGGCGATTTCCTCCATCTTGCGCGCCTCCTCCTCGACGGCCGCCGGATGGCCGTCCGACTCCATCAGCAACACCGCCGCCGCATCGCGGGGCAGGCCGATTCGGGCGTAGTCCTCCACGCAGTTGATGGTCACCCGGTCGAGAAATTCCAGCGTGCAGGGAATGATTTTTTCCTCGATGATGGAGGAAACCGTATTCGCGGCGTCCTCCATGTGGTCGAATATGGCGAGCAGGGTTTTCCGTGCGGCCGGTTTCGGAATGAGGGCAAGAAGCACCTGCGTGATCACCCCGAGCGTCCCCTCGGAACCGATGAACAAATCCCGCAGCGAATACCCCGCCACGTCCTTCACGCATTTGTTGCCGGTGAAAATGACCTCGCCGGTCGGCAGCACGACCTCGAGGCCGATCACATAGTCGCGGGTGACGCCATACTTCAGCCCCCGCAGACCGCCCGAATTTTCCGCCACATTGCCGCCGATGGTGGAAATTTTCATCGAGCCCGGATCCGGCGGATAAAACAGGCCCGCCTTCTCCGCCGCCTCGGCAACGGCCAGCGTGGTGGCGCCGGCCTCCGCGGAGAGCGTGAGATTTTTCGCGTCCACCTCGAGGATGCGGTTCATCTTCGAAAGACACAGAACCACCCCGTCCTTCACCGGCAGACTGCCCCCGCTCAGCCCCGTGCCGGAACCGCGGGTGACCACCGGAAATCCCTTTTCATTGGCCAGGCGGATCAGTTGGCTCACCTGTTCGGTTGAAGTGGCGAAGGCCACAATCGCCGGCATCTGCTGGAGGGCCGCCGTGCCGTCGAAGGAATACGGAACCAGATCCTCCGGGGCGGTCAACAGGTTCTCGGGAGGGAAAATGGATGCCAGAAGTTTTGGGAATTCGGTGGGCGGCATGCCATTGTCTTGCCTTCTCCGGCGCCGTCCCGCACCAAAAAAATGACGTTTCCCAATTGTTCAACCTCCCGTCCGCGAAGGACATGCGGATAAGATTCCCCCCCAACCCCTCCGCTTTAAGCACGTCGCGGAAGGCTTCGGGCGCCTTGAGGGGGGGCCCACACGGGCGTCAGGTGCTCGCGGCGCCGCTCTGATCCTTTTCCTGCGCGACCCAGTCGATGGCAAAACGCACCATCTCCCCGGCATCCCGGAAGCCCAGCTTTTCCTTGATGTGCGCGCGGTGCGTTTCGATGGTCTTCACGCTGAGATGCAATTCGGCGGCGATTTCCTTGGTGCCGAATCCGCGCCCAAGAAGCTCGAGGACCTCGAGTTCCCGGTCGGAGAGCCGGTCCACCGGCGAACCGCTGCCGCCGTCGACGGACTGGATCGCCTGGAAAATCAGCCGTTCGCTCAGGCGCGGACTCACATAAATTTCGCCCTTCAGCGCCTTGCGCAGCGCGTCGAGCACATGCGTCAGCGCCTCCGCCTTCATGACGTATCCCAGCGCGCCGGCCTTGAGCGCGCGCAGGGCATACAGCGATTCGTCGTGCATGGACAGAATGAGCAGCGGCAGGCGCGGATGCTCCGCCTTCATCAGCTTGATCAATTCAATGCCATTCGTGCCCGGCAGCGAGATGTCGAGCAGCGCCACGTCGGGTTTGAGCGTGCGCATGGCTTCGAGGGCGGTGGGCGAGGACGACGCCTCTCCGCAGACGACGAGGTCGGGCTCGGCGTTGATCAGGGAAATGATGCCGTGACGGAAGACCGGATGATCGTCGACGATCAGCACACGCTTCTTGGATTCTTCCGCGGGTTTGGAATTTTTGGTCATGGATTGAAGGGAAATTGACAGGTTACGGTGGTTCCCACGTCGGGCCGGAAGGTCATGACAAGGTCGCCCGCCATGGCCTGGGCGCGATAATGCAGGGTCCGGGCCGCCGCTCCGTCCGGCTCCGCGGTGAGTTCGCTTTCGCGGGGGCCGTCGTGAAAAATGCGCAGCCCGATCCTGCCGCCGCGGCGGGTCAGGGAGATGGAAACATTTCTGGCTCCGCACGGCAGCGCCGAGGAAACCGCCTCCTGCGCGATCCGGTAGGCATTGAGCGCCACGGCGGGATCGCTCACCAGCACATCCTTTTCGCAGTGAAACTGCGCCGGCACGGAATGGCTCACCCGGGCCGCCAGATCCTGCAGGGCCGCCATCAGACCGGCGCAATCCAGTTCCACCGGATGCAGACCCCGCGAGATATCCCGCGCCTGGCTCACCGCGTCGTTGATGAGACGGGCGAGGTCATGCAGTTGGGAGGCGTGCGGAGATTGCTCGCGGTCCAACGCCCCGGCCAGGGCCTTGGCGGAAAAGGCCGCGCCCAGCAGGTGTTGACACAGATGGTCGTGCAAATCCTGTCCGATCCGGCGTTGTTCGCGTTCAGCCGCTTCGAGCAGGGCGCGCTCGAGAAACTTGGTTTCCGAGTTGTCGAGCACCAGAACGAGGCGGCCTCCGTCGTCAAGGGGAGTCGTCCAGATGCGCGCTTCCAGACGCCCACCGTCCCTGACACGCAGCAGGGCCTCGCCTCCCCCGGCTGCCAGGATTTCCCGGCCGTCGGCTTCGTCCCAAAAAAGCCCCCCCGCCGGAGTCCCCAGCACCTCCCCGGCCTTCCAGCCGAAGGTGGCTTCCGCCGAATCGCTCCAGTAGCGGATCGCCCCGGCGGCGTCCGTCTGCAGAAAGACCAGGGCCGAGGACTCCAAAAGGGAAAGCAGAACATCCGCCGGCGGTTTTGCCATTTTGGACGAACTGGAGGCCATCTGCAAAAAAGGGTCCGTCATTCCGCGGCTTCCCGCAACGCTTTTCCTGTCCCTATTCCCGGCCATCGGACACGAAACCGTTTTGCGGAAAGGGCGGACGGGGCAATCCATCGGACATGATAGCGGGCTGACATGCGAAAACTTCCCCGCTTATCGCACCACCCGGTGGATCCGGTCGTATAAAACCGGCCGATGGCCACAGGAAAGAACGCCTTTGCTGGCCCGCCCGCATTTCTCAACCGGCGCCCGCCCAGACTCACATCGCCGCCGCCTGGCGAAGGACGGCGTCGAGATCGGACGGCAGGAAGGGTTTGACCAAATGGTGCCGGAAGCCGGCATCGAGACTCTTGTCGATGTCGTTTTTCATGCCATACCCGCTCATGGCGACGCCAAACGGCGGCGGATCGCACCGTTCGCACACTTTCTTCATCAACTGCCAGCCGTCGCCGTCGGGGAGGCCGATGTCGCAAAGCACGACATCAAAATTGCCCTTCGGCACAAGTTGCAGCGCGGAGGCCATGTCCCGCGCGGTTTCCACATCGTGACCACACGCCCTGAGATAATTGGAGAGATACGTCAGCGTGTCGTTGTGGTTTTCCACCAGAAGGATTTTCATCGAAGAATCGGGAGCCTCGGCCGGAAAGCCGTCCGGCAGCTTACAGGTCCCCCGCCGATCCTTCCAGGGAAAATCATCCACGGAAGGCTTCGAGGTATTTCTCGATCTTTCCGATGACGGCGGCGGGATCGAAGGGATAAGCCAAACAATCATCGGCTCCCACATCAAAGGCCGCCGCCTCAATTTCGCTGTCACCTTNCTCAAGAACAATAAGCACTTGCGTGCCCTCCACCGGATGCACGNCCCGGATTTCCGCAGCGTCCCGGATGGAGTCCACCAGCACAATGAGCGGCAGGGCAAACTCCGCGAGCTTCGCCTTGTCGGTGACAATCATAAGACTCGAATAATGGCTCCGCAAAATGGTCTCGAGCTCCGCCATCATTTCGGAATCCGAAAGAAAAATGGCGACGCGGGGAAAGGCCATGACCTCATGCGGCAGGGATGGGACGGATGTTTTCATAAGTCAGTGAAAGCGTGTCGATTTTTTGTCCGCGCCGGCGCGATGGCCTCCCCGGGACCGGGAACCATTGGCCCAATGCAAACGACGGGCCAGCCGCGCGGACATTTCATCAAAAAGTTCCCGCGCCATCTGACCCACCTCCCTCGGCTGCGACCGGTGGCGTCCACAGAGCAGGCCGACCGCCACTCCGATGAGCAGGGCGCCCAGCACCACGGGAATGGGATTTTCCCGGGCACGCTCGCATCCGGTGCGCAGGGCCTGCTGGGCGCGGTCCCGGGCCAGCCGGACCACGCCGTTCGCCGCTTGACCCGCTTCGAAATTTTCCGGGGGAAAGTCCATGGCAAAAAGGGATTTCCCCAACATCGCATCCGGACATGCGTTTGGACGTATTTGATTGGGAAGTTTCCCCATCCGGGTCCTCCGTCCCATACGAATCCCTCGCGCATGGCGCTTTCCTATTCGCTCGCCCCCCTGCCTTCCCTGCCGCCGCGGATCCGAAAGGTTCTGGTCACCGGGGCCGCCGGCCGCATCGGTTCCTATTACACCGGTCATGCCCCGGGTCATCATCACAGGCGCCTTCTTGTGCGCACCAAGGACGACCGGTCGCACAAACTCGAGGCGTTCGGGGAAATCGTGACAGGCACCCTGGATGACTGCGCCGCCTTGGAAAAAGCCTGCGCCGGCATCGACACCGTGCTTCATCTCGCGGGCAATCCACGGCCGGATGCCGGTTGGGACGAACTGCTGGAAGCCAACATCAAGGGAACCCGCAATGTCCTCGCCGCCGCCAAAACCGCCGGCTGCCGGCGTGTGGTCCTGGCCTCATCCATCCACGCCGTCTCCGGTTATTCCGCCGATGTCCAAGTGCGCACCGCGGAACCGGTCAATCCGGGCGACCTCTACGGAGTTTCCAAATGTTTCGCCGAAGCCCTCGGCCGTTATTATGCCGAAAAGGAAGGCCTTTCCGTCATCGCACTCCGCATCGGCGCCTTCCAATCCATGGAAACGGCGCGAAAGGAGGATTCGCTCTGGATGATGGATTGCTTTGTCTCACGCCGCGATCTGCACAGCCTCATCGTGAAATGCATCGACGACACGCGGCTGCGTTTCGCCATTTTTCACGGCGTCAGCGACAACCGCTTCAAGCGCCTCGACATCTCCGACGCCCGGGAATTGCTCGGCTACCAACCCCAGGACGATCTCACGCGGGAAAATCCCGCTCTCCGTCCGCTGCACCTCGGAGAAACCGTCCTCGCGCACAATGTGACCGATCCCGGACAGAAAAGCGGACTCGAAAATTCCTGATTGGCGGGAGTTCACGCTTCAGCGTGTTTTTCCACCCTCCCGGATTGCGCCCGCCGGTCATCATTTCGGTCCGGCCTTCGATTGCGGCCGCCCGAACGGAGAAATCCTCATTCGATGACCCGCCGCGGATTCCGGGGGAGGCTGATTTCGCTGAAAGCGGCGTCTGCGGTGAAATCCAGACCTTCGCGCATCATGATTCGGAGCATTCTTTCCAGACGCTTCCGGTTGTTCTCCGGTTTGTTTTCGCTCCGTTTGCTCCGTTCTCTGCAGGTGTCGGTTTGCGTACTCATTTGGCGAATGGAAAACTTGTAACTTCCCGCCGTCGGGACGACAATCGGGGTCCACCCTGAACGCGCCCTGAGGCGCGCCGGAGTTGAATCCACGCACCTGCGTCATGGCACACGATTCCCCCGCAACCATCCACGCTCCTCGCCTATGAACACTCCCGGAAGAATCCAAATCCACGGCGCCGGCATCGGCGAACTCAGTGAGAGTGATCTCGAACGACGGGCGCAGGAAATCGCCCGCATGGACGGTCGAAACGCCGCGAATGCCGTGGACCGCGCCCGCGCCCGCGAGGAGTTGCTTCATGCCGGACCACCGCCGGCTCCCGAAGCCGACGAAACCGAACATCCGGTGCGCCTCTGGAGTGAAGCCGCCGGATCAGCCGGTCACCAGGCTCCGCGCATCGGACCCGAGGATGAGGAGAGTCCCGTCGAACAGCTTTTCAATGAAGGCCTCGAGGAAGCCGAACGCGATCAACGGCTCTCCGCCTGCGAAGATCAGGACGATCAATAAGACTCCGCCCCTTCCGCCCCTCGGGCCTAACGGTTTCCCAAATACACCACCGCCACTCCGCCGAGGATCATCGCGCCGCCCACGATCGTCGCCGCGTTGAACTGCGTTTCCCGGAAAAACAGCCACGCAAAGATCGCGACGAACACCGGATACGAAATCTCGATCAGGGATGCCAGGGTGGCGTTCTTTTCACCGATCGCCATGTAAATGAGCAGCGCCCCGCCGGCCGAAGTGACAACGGCCAGGAGAAACCACCCCACATCCCGACCCAAACCGCGCACTTCCGCCGGAAACGCACCCAGGCGTCCCGTGACCAGCATCACCACCGCCGCCGCCACGGCTCCAATCAGCGTGTAGCTGAAAAACATCCCGAGCGGCGACATCCCGCGGTCAATCGCCCGGCCGCTCGCCGCGTAACTGATTCCCCAAATCACCGCCGCCGCCAGCGCATACACCAGCCACATGACGGCGATTCCTAAGCGGGATCCCAAACGGAAGCCAGCCGGGAGTGAGAAAATTTTGCCGGCCTCCCTTGTTCCCGCCCCCTTTTCCCACGCACCCAGACATCCCGTTTTTTTATAAGTCGTTTATTTTCTTGCACCTTTGAAAGCTTATTTCCTCAGGTCTTATGAAGACAAAGCAAACTCCCCCCAGCCCACCCCGATCGGTGCCGAATTTTTTGCTTCGGATTTCCTTGCATATCGACCACTGGACGCATCTGATTCGCGCAACCTCACCTTGACTTCTCTCCCCGCGGGCACCTGGTCGTTTGCTTTGCAGGAAGGAGCTTTCGAGACGACAACCCATCACAGCCCATGTCCGTAACGCAGATTCTCATTCTGATCGGCCTCGCCATCATAATCACCGCGTTCCTCGCCTTCTTCTTTTTGTGCATCCGGAAGATCCAGCCGGGACGCGCCGGGGTGAAGACCGGATTCGGCGGACTCCAGGTCGCCTTCGACTGGATGATCCGGATCCCGTTCCTGCAGACCTACCACATCATCGACATCTCGGTGAAAAAGCTCGAGATCACGCGCAAGGGCAAGGACGGGCTGGTCTGTCGCGACAACATCCGCGCCGACATCACGGTCGCATTTTACATCCGCGTCGAAGCCACCGAGGAGAGCGTGAAAAAAGTCGCCCAGATGCTCACGCCGGAGCGCGTCTCCGACATGAACCAGCTTCGTGAACTCTTCGAAGCCAAGTTTTCGGAGGCGCTCAAGACCGCCGGCAAGCAGATGGAGTTCCACGAACTTTTCACCGAGCGCCTGCGGTTCCGTGACGAGATCCAGAACACCATCGGCAAGGACCTCGACGGATTCATTCTCCAGGACGTCGCCATCGATTACCTCGAACAAACCCCGCTCGAGCAGCACGATCCCGACAACGTGCTCGACTCCGAAGGCATCAAGAAAATCACCCAGATCACCCAGCGCGAACGCGTCCTTGCCAACGAGTTTGCCCAGCGTGCGCAGGTCAATATCGAAAAGGAAAACGCCGACGCCGCCATCGCCAAGCGCGAGCAGCAGCGCCGCGACGCGGAGGACACCGCCAAACAACAGCGCGCCATCCTCGAGGTCAAAACCAACGAGGAGGCCGAAGCCGCCAAGGTGGTCGAACTCCGCCGCCTCGACGTCGAACAAAAACGCCTCGAGACCGACGAAGCCATCCGGCTGCGCACCGAGGACATGAACCGCGCCGTCCAGGAGCGGCAATACACCGTCATCAAGGAGAAACAGCGCCTCGAGGAGGAAGCCAGGCAGGAAGGCGAGGAGGCCCGCGTCCGCCGGGAGCGCATCGTCGCCCTGTCCGAGATGGACAAGGAAATCAAGATCGCCGAGGCCGCCGTGGAGGTCGAACGCAAGCGCGCCATCGTCGTGGCCGAACAAAAGGCCGTCGTCGAGCAGGAGGAGGAGAAAAACACCATCGCCGCCCGCATGACCGCCGAGCGCGAGCGTGAGGTCGCCCTCATCGAAGCCGACAAAAACGCCAAGAAGGAACAGGTCGTCAAGGTCGTCGCCGCCGAAGCCCAGAAGGAAGCCGACCGCAACCTCGCCGAAGCCGAAAAAATCAAGACCATCACCGCCGCCGACGCCGCGCGCGACGCCGCGCTGCGCGAAGCCGAGCGTCTCCAGACCATCGCCGACGCCGAGGCCCGCGCCGCCGAGAAGAAACGTCATGCCATGGAGCAGGAGGCCGAAGGACTCGCCGCCAAGGAGGCCGCGCCCGGACTCGCCGAGGCCAAGGTCATCACCGCCAAGGCCGCCGCGGAAAAAACCGCCGGACTTGCCGAAGCCGAAGTCATTTCGGCCAAGGGCCGCGCCGAAGCCGAGGTCACCCAGACCGTCGCCGAGGCGGAAGCCGAGGGCATCAAGGACAAGGAACTCGCCTCCGCGGCGGGCATCGAGGCCCGCGGCCTCGCCGAAGCCCGGAGCATCGAGGAAAAGGCCAAGGCCATGAAACTCCTCCACGAAGCCGGCCAGCACCACGAGGAGTTCCGCCTGCGCCTCGCCAAGGAGCGCGATGTCGAACTCGCCGCCATCGAGGTCGAGAAAGCCATCGCCGCCTCCCACGCCGCCGTCGTCGGCGAAGCCCTCAAGTCCGCGAAGATCGACATCGTGGGCGGCGAAAACGACTTCTTCCAGAAGGTCGTCCGCGCCGTCGGGACGGGCCGCTCGGTGGATCGCCTCGTTGCCAGCAGCCAGACCATCACGGACGTCAAAAACTCGCTCTTCGGCGGAGACCCGGAGAAATTCAAAACCCGGCTTCGCGCGTGGGTGAAGGATTTCGGAGTGAGCAGTGAGGACCTCAAAAATCTCAGCGTGGCCGCGCTCCTCACCAAGCTCCTCGCCAGCAGCAAGGACGGCGGCACGTCCGCCATGCTGGAATCCGCCCGGGCCTTCGCCCGAGAAGCCGGCCTCGC
>Ga0065721_10048904_pt1 | contig 62639 bp, 48 predicted proteins | sample Mesricmetagenome_FD_59108 | JGI IMG/M metagenome (GOLD analysis project Ga0065721, IMG submission 59108) | Mesophilic microbial community from rice straw/compost enrichment Sample: eDNA_1 v2 (version 2) | ecosystem: Engineered > Solid waste > Grass > Composting > Bioreactor | place: USA: Davis... | reverse complement strand
TTGCCATCACGCACGGCAATATTGGCTTCATGCTCCCAATAGATGACGCCGCGGTTATTGGTTTTGCCGGTGAAATGTGGTTGTAAACTTTTACCCTGCAGGGGCACGATGGTGTTGCCATGAAATTGTTTGGGATAAGTAGCCTTTGCCACATCTACACAGGTGGCCATGATATCGGTGAGATGGCCGTATTCTTTTACAAAACTATTCTCGAGTTTTTTGCTGATGCCTTTTGGCCAGTGCACGATCAAAGGCGTGGCAATACCGCCTTCATGCGTAAAATGTTTGTATTGCTGAAAGGGCGTGCTGCCTGCATTGGCCCAGTTGATGCGATAACTTTCGAAGGTTTCGGCGGTGCCGTCTACGGCCTTGCTTTTCCCGCTGCTGATGAATTCGGCGCAGGCGCCGTTGTCGCTCAGGAAAAAGATGAGGGTGTTATCGAGTTGGTTAGTGGCTTCGAGTTGGGCGATTATTTTTCCAATGCCCTGGTCCATGGCGTCGATTTGCGCGGCATAGATGGCCATGCGCATGGCCATTTCATGTTGTTGTTCGGGAGATAGTTCATCCCAGGCAGGAACACGGCCATCGCGTGGAGATAACTTTACATTACCGGCAAACAAACCGATCTGTTTTTGTTTTTCAAATCGCTGTGCCCGTAATTTATCCCAGCCAATTTTGTAGGCTTCCTTATACTTATCGATATCTTTTTGCAAGGCATGTAATGGCCAGTGTGGCGCGGTATAAGCCACATACATGAAGAAAGGATTTTTGTTGTTTGACACATGCTCCTGAATGAACCTGACACTGGTATCGGAGATGGCATGCGTGAGATAAAAGTTCTCCGGCGCTTTATAGCTGGTGTTGTCGCTGTAAATGGTCGGGATAAAATAATTGGCGCCGCCGGGAATGATACCAAAATAACGATCGAAGCCGCGTTGTTTTGGCCAGCTTGCCAGCACCCTGCCATCAATCTTGCGTTCGTTGGTGAGGTGCCATTTGCCACTCATATAGGTGCTATAGCCGGCAGTTTTCAATACTTCGGCAATGGTGACGCATTGTTTATTCAGATCGTCCTGGTAAGCGGGTGTGGTGCGCAGGTCGGCGGCGGCCATCCAGCCCATGCCTGCCTGGTGCGGGTACAAACCGGTCATCAGCGATGCGCGGGTGGGGCAACAGCGGGCGGCATTGTAAAACTGTTTGTAGCGGATGCCTTGTTTGGCCAGCCTGTCGATATTGGGCGTATTGATCTCGCCGCCATAGGCGCCGATGTCGGAATAACCCATGTCGTCGGCCATGATGAGAATGATGTTGGGTTTTTGCTGGGCGGCGGCGGTACAAGCAATCATCAAAGTAACCAGAAGCTGTCCTATTCTATTTTTCATATGTGGCAAATTGGCAGTAATAAGTAACATCAAAATACAAACACTTGCGTTGTGATGCTATCACAAATGTAGATTTGATTTAAAATTTTAAATAATTTATATTTCATTCCACAATCGTGCAAGGCGAAGGGGTGGTTTATGATTACCTTGCATCATCCGGTGTTCATAGGCCGGATGTCATTTTGACAAAATATGCGTATATGAAAAAATGGATGATTCTCTTTTTGCTGGCATTTTGTTCTGTTTCGATGGTGGCGCAGCAACGTACTTTCACCAATCCCCTGCAGGTTGATTTTGGCGATCCTTATGTATTGCATGTAAAGGGCGACAAATATTATATGTATGGAACGGGCGGCGGCGTCAAAAACGGCTTTGCGGCTTATTCGTCTACCGACCTGGTAAACTGGAAAAACGAGGGGCAGGTATATTTTCACGATAATAAGAATGGATGGAGTGATCCCAACGCGGCCTGGGGTGGCGCTTACTGGGCGCCTGAGGTGTACGAGGTGAATGGCAAATTTTATATGTTTTATAGTGCGCAATGGAAGGAGAATCCCACTAATGAATTAGAGAACTTCCGCATTGGCGTGGCGGTGGCGGATAAGCCTACGGGGCCTTTTATCGATCTGTACAACCGGCCTGTGTTTGACCCGGGTTATCCCATCATCGATGCCAATGTATTGTTTGATAAAGATGGCAGGATCTATCTTTATTATTCGCGTTGTTGTTATAAACACCCGGTGGAAAGTGAGGTGGCTACCTGGGCAAAAAATAAAGGCTGGTACAATGAGATTGAAGAAAGCTGGGTGTATGGGGTGGAATTAAAACCCGATTTCAGCGGTGTGATTGGTGAGCCGGTGTTGTTGTTACGTCCGCCGGTAAGTATGAATGATAAGCAGGCTGAGTGGGAAAGCCGGTCGGTTACTGCCAAAGAAGTAAACCGTCGCTGGACGGAGGGATCGGTGGCATTCAAAAAAGGCGATACCTATTATATGATGTATTCCGCCAATTATTTTGGCGGCCAGCATTATGCGGTGGGGTATGCCACGGCCAGGAGCCCGTTGGGACCTTATACCAAGGCGGCAAATAACCCGGTGCTGCAGAAAAATGTGGAGAAAGGCGGTGTGGTGACCGGGACCGGGCATAATAGTATTGCGTATTCACCGGATGGAAGGGAGTTGTTTTGTGTGTATCATGGGAGAACGAAGGCTACGGGGGATAAACGCGTGGTGTTTATCGACAGGATGAGGATTTTGAAGGATGGGAAGTTGGTGGTGGATGGGCCTACGACAAAGGCGCAGCGGATGCCGTCGAAGTGAGTGGCACGTACATCTATTCAATGACTTGTTGCAAACCTGCCAGGATGTAGGAAACCCGCTTTTGCTCTGAATGATCAAGGTGAACGCTGATCCATTCATACATGTAATCTTTTAACAACAGGCTTGTAAATTGCTTCCTGAGGTATTCTTTGAGCAATGGTGGCGCGTTTTTTAGATCATCCCAAATACTTCTTCGATTATTTAAGACAAACACTATATCTTCGAAATCACTACTCATTCTGCCATCATTTCCTCCCCTGCTCAAAAAAGCTTCCAGTTTAGAAGCAATGAACCATGCCGGTTGAAATATTCTGATGCTATGTTCTTTATCAATATTAAAAACCATGGCATTATTAAATCCTTCTGCATACCATCTGTTTGAAAAACCGAGAATATTTTCACCGGTTGGCATCACGTCCACAGTAATTCCGTGTATGCGGTAACGGCAGATAACCCCGGATTCCAAATCGTTTACAAATCCTTTTGACCGAAGTTTTTCCTCGATAGCAGCGTAACCGGAATAATTCATCAGTTCCACAAGAATATCAACATCGTCTGTAGGCCGCGTTTCTACGGCTGGCCGATCGGCATACAGGGAAACAACCGCTCCGCCGACAAATACCACTTCAGGAGCCAATTCTTCCAATGCCTCATAAACGGCCTTTATTCTTAACAGGTTTTCGGTGTGACTCATTGAGTATTTCCTTTTTGAGTATGTTTAGTGCAAATTTTATTTCTCTAACCCGCCCTACCCGGATAATGTCAATTGCAGCCAGCCACTTATATAGTTGTTCGTCCTTTTTTGCAGCCTCGGGTACACCTGAGTGTAATGGAGTGATGGAAAGTCCTCTTTGAGTTCCATTTTCGTCAGGCCAAACATACTCTATTTCTGAAATAAAATGTTTTTTAAAAAAAGGATGGGAATGGGCAGTCGGTATTCCGGTTACCATTGTGCCGGGTAATTGTGGAAATACATAACGAAGTCCATATTCAATAAATTCCATTAAAGATTGGCGATGTACTATGCGACGGCTATCGTCAATAAGTCCGGCTATATGACTTCTGTATAGTGATTCTGATATCTCGGATACACTTATACGCAGATCCGCCGACAAATCCCGGTATTGCCAATTATCATTTTGATTGATAATTATCTTAAGTAGGATTACAATGTCCTGGGGCCGCATGCCATTGTGAGACTTCATAAGGCAAAGTTACTGTATTCTGTTTGCAAATCGCGAACAGCAAACAAAATCCGTAATACACTGAAAATCAATTAAAAATATTCTTCCGTAACAGCTTGCGTAGGCTTTTTACCTGTTTCCCATACTCTTTCCTCCCCGCCAAATTCACCCTCCCCACCTCATCATACAACTCCGTCGCCACTAAATCGCCGGTCTTAAAATCATACCACTCCGTAAAACGATACTTCTCTGTTCTCAACGAATACCCCATCGTAGTAATCTTCGACACATTCGATATGGCACCATAAGGCCGAATAAACTGGCTTACCGCATAGTCCTTTACACGGGCCTTCGGGTTTTGCAATACCGGCAATAAACTGTTACCAGCCAGCGAATCGGGCCGGCCAATACCGCACAAAGCAGATAATGTGGGATACAGATCCACCAACTCGGTGATTGCGGATGTATGACCGGCATGCTTTATTATACCCGGCGCACTGATGATCAACGGCACCCGCGTAGCCACTTCAAAATTGGTAGACTTACACCACATGCCCTGCTCGCCCAAATGATAACCATGATCGGAGAAAAATACAATGATGGTGTTGTTGGTTAAATTAAACCTGTCCAAGGCATCCAGCAGCTTGCCCACCTGGGCATCGATATAGCTTACGGCAGCATAATATCCCTGTACCAGTTCGCGTGGTTCGGGTATGCTGGTGTATCCACGCAATTCCTGCGATTGGTGAAAGGCAATGGCGGGTGCGCCTTCAGGGGCGGTGGTGTCGGGGAGTGGTAGTTGTTTGCCGTCGTAGAGTTTCCAATATTTAGCAGGTGCAGTAAAGGGTAAATGCGGACGGCGGAAACCTACGGCCACGAAAAAGGGTAGATTTTTGCATTGAGCAAGCAGGTCGATGGCGGCATCGGCTACTTGTCCATCTACATAGGCGCTATCATCTACATCCACACGTTCAACGGCAGCGGCTTTTGATTTGCCTTTGTTTTCTTTTAATATGTATTTGCCGTTACCGGTTACGCCAAACCTGGCCGGTAGTGTCCAGGAGGCGGGATCCTGGTGGGCAGCGGGGTCGTGGTATATTTTTCCGGCAGCGGCGGTTGTATAACCGTTGTGCATGAAGTGCTGGGGTAATGTAACGATACCGGGGTGTTGTGAGCGAAAAGGTTGTGACAGGGTCCAGATTTTCAATTCATCGGGACGTTTGCCGGTCATAAATGAAGCACGTGAAGGAGCGCATACGGCCTGCTGGCAATATGCTTTGTCGAATACCATGCCGCTGGCAGCCAGCCTGTCGATGTTGGGTGTATGGGCGTTGGTATCGCCGTAACAACCGAGTAGTGGACGAAGGTCGTCGACAACGATGAACAACACGTTCTTTTTTTGCTGGGCGTTAATGGCTGGCGCCACAAACAGGCATAGTATCAATAAGTACTTCATGCAATAAATTATTTAAACCAAAACAGGCCCTGTATGTAACAGGGCCTTTGTCTACGGTTTATAAACGGGTATAGGGATTACACGAGAGAAGCTGCTGCCGGCTTACCGGTGAGCGCAGCCAGTTGTTCAAAAAATCCGGTCTTTTCCAACCCGGCCTTCAAAGCGGCCATTTGTTTTTCATTCAAAGGCGTTAACGGCAACCGGCAATCCCCTACTTCAAATCCCAGCATTTGCATAATAGCCCTTTGCGCGGGAATCGGCGGGAACTGGGCAAAACAGCGGATCATTTCCACCGCTACCAGTTGCCATTTGCGGGCTTCTTCCTGTTTATTGGCCCTGTAACATTCAATCACTTTCTGATACAGGGGCAATGCAAACGTATACGTACTGCCAATGGCGCCTTTGGCGCCTACGGATAATGCCGGCAGCAACAACTCATCGTAACCATACAAAATATCATAACGGCCATTCTTGTAATTCAAACAAGCCTGGTATTCGTGAATGGTAGCGGCGGTGTACTTGATACCGGCCAGGTTGGGTATACGTTCTTCTGCCAATTCCAGGAAAGCGGTCATATCCACCGCAATACCGGTCAGTACAGGAATATGATAATAATAAAAAGGAAGCGAAGGAGCGGCAGACGCAATCTCCGCCATACAGTTCACCAGGTTCTCCACGCTGGTGGGTTTGAAATAAAAAGCGGCCACCGAAGAAATGGCATCGGCGCCAATTGATACAGCATGACGGGCAAGGGCCTGCGATTCGGCAATGGAGGTATGACCTACATGCACAAATAACAAAATGCGTTTGTTAATGGCTTTGGCATAAGCCTCGGCAATCTGCTGCCTTTCTGCTATGGTTAAGTTAGGGCCTTCTCCATTGGTACCGCATACAAAAATGCCTTTCGCACCATCGGCGATCAGTTTGTCAACGAGTACAGGAATGATGTCAAGGTTAATGGTCCCATCTTTATGATACCCACAAAACGTAGCTGCAATGAGTCCTTCGATTTTTTTCATAAATATAGTTTCTAGTATTTGATGTCTTTCAAATTCACCTGCTGAAACACCAGGTGCGCCTGGCTGCTCTCATATATCACACCAATGGTATTGTTGTCTACCGATGTAATACATGAATAACCGCGACCACTCAACTCATCCAACAAGATATGGTGTTTAGCCGGCCAGGTGGCGCCATCGTCGAAGCTGGCTTGCAGCGTTATGTTGTTTCTGCGCGTGGTGGAATGCGGGTTCAGGAACAACAGCACAGAACGCTGTTTTCCCTGCAGTGTGTAATTGTGTTTGAAAATGCTGGCCATACATACGGGCTCGGGCAATGCTTTCCTGGAGGTAGGATGCTCGGTCCAGGTTTTGCCCAGGTCTTTGGTAACCGCTACCGAACGGCCATTGCCTGCACCGGTAATGCCCTTGTTGGCATTGGTGCGCATATTCAGCATAATGGATCCATCCGATAACTGCACAGCCATACATTCGGTGGTGGATTCGTCAACGGCCGGGTTGCTGGTGGTCCAGGTTTTACCGCCGTCTTTACTATAGGTGATATTCGAAAAAGCCTTACCATTTTTGTCCCTGCCCTGCGTGGGAAAAACCAGGGTGCCATCATCCAGTGTAATACCGGCGCCGGGTGCGGGCGCCCACAGCCACCATTCGGGCCGTTTGCACATGGGTGTAAGGTTCACCGGCTCGCTCCAGGTTTTACCATTGTCGGTGCTTTTGGTAAGCAGGAACTGGGCGGTTTGTTTAGGATCAAGACCAGGTTGCGATCCTTTGGCACGCCACTGGTGGTTCCAGTTGGTGCTGGTATCGGTGAGGCCTTCTATCCATTTACCATCGGCATCCAGCACGCCATGCATCCAAAGACCGGCAATAAAAATGGTGCCTGTTTTTTTGTCTACAAGAATGCAGGGGTCCGACACACCGTTGAACTTTTCCGGTAAATTACCCCAGGCGCCCTTGTCGAGCACTACCTGCAAAGGTTGCCAGGTGGCGCCTTTGTCGCTGCTGCGGTTGAGTGCAATGTCAATATCACCCTGCAGATCCCTGCCCATGGTATAACGGGCATCGTAAATGGCCAGCAAATCGCCATTGCGGGCGGTGGCCAGTCCGGGAATACGCGAGGTATGTACATTGTCCTGCATAAACTGCCGAACCGCCACACCAATACGGTTAAAAACGGGCGCAGTGGTTTCCAGCTTCACCAGCTTACCTCCAATACGCAGGGCCTTTACCTGCACAGATATCTTATCCTGCAGGTTGATGTTGTTGGTAACCGATAAACCCACCCATAGGTAATTGTCGCCTTTGTTCAAACGCAGGTTACCTTTCAGCACTGTTGGCACGCCGGTCTGGCGCGCAAACAGTGCAGCGGGTTTTTCAGCCGTATAATAGTTGGAATCGGCGTTGGTGCTATACACGGCCACGTTTTGAATATGCGTAGTGCCGTTGATACTCAACTGTACTTCCTGCAACCAGGCTGTTTCAGGCATATTCAGCGCCACACGTACCAGCGACGTATAGTCCTTCTCTTTCAACACGGGTACCTGGTAGTGCCGCACGGTTTGTGCCTGTAACGAAAAGCCAGCCAAAAACAGCGCCAGGCCACACACATACTTTATAAACTTCAGTTGTATCATAACTCGTACAATGCAGTGATCTCAGCCTGCGTCAACGCTTTTTTATAGATCAGGAAATCGTCCATCAAACCATTAAAGAAATTCAGGTAACCACTTGCATTCTCCTGCATCCCGATCTTGAAGTTTTGGGCGCCGGTTACATTACGTACGGCAGGCGTATTCAATTCCTTTACTTTCGAACCATTTATATATACACTCATATTGGTGCCTTTACGCACGCATACAAAGTGTTTCCATACATTATCGTTCATCTTGCCTTCGTTGCCCATGTTCAAAATGCTGCTGCCTCCGGGTTCTTCGGTGTTAAAACGCAACTGGCGGTCGGTGGTGTTGTCGTTCATTCGCAACCACGACTGGTTATCGCCTGAGCCGTTCTTGCCACTCTCCTGCCATACCATACGAGCGGCCGTTCCAGCCTTTACCCAACCGGCAATTGAATAATCGCCTGTACCCAGGTTCAACGTGTTCTGGCTTTGCAGCACTATACCAGCGCTGCCATTCAGCAACACCGCATTACCGGTTATATCGTGGCGGTCGGCATCTGTAAAGGCAGGTGTACCCTGCAGGGTTACACCCATGGCCAGCGGACCAACATCCTTCACTTCACCATTAAATGGCAGGAAGGCCGCGAGTCCCTCACCAGGCACTACCAAAACAAAATCTTCCACTTCTTTTTCTGAAGAGCGGGTAGCATCGGCAATAGCTAATTTTACTTTATACCTGCCGGGCGCTGCATAGGTAATGGTGGGGTTGGCATCGCTGGAGGTAGCGGGATTACCACCTTCAAATGTCCAGGTGCGGGTTACTACATTACCCAATGATATATCCTCGAAAGTAACCGTGCCGCCGGCATAAGTAGCCGCAGATGCAGCTTTGAAATCGGCCTGCATGGCGGTGATCCTGATATAATCGGTCATTGTTTTTTCACCTGAAAACTCAGCATTGGATGCTTTTAGCTTCACGGTGTATAAACCTATCACATCAAATTTGATGGCGGGGTTTTGTTCGGTGGAGGTGTATAATACACCCTGTGTTTCGTGAATGAATTCCCAGCTCCAGGTTTCGGGTATACCACTGGATTTGTCAGTGAATTGGATGGTTTCGCCGTCTACTGCCACCAGTTTGTCGGCTTCAAAATTGGCCGTCACCTGGTTGTATCCAACGGTAATAAAGTTTTCTTTGGTAACGGTGCTGGTCTGCGATGCATTGCTGACCTCGAGGGTCACCTTGTATGTACCGGCTTTGGTATACACCACGCTGGGTGATGACAGTTCCGACGTTTCCGGCGCACCGCCTTCAAAGGTCCATTTCCAGCGGGCTACCTTACCCTGCGATACATCGCGGAAGGTAATGGTATCACCAGCCTTTATTTCAAACTGGTCGCCTTCGATGACAGCCATCAACGGACTGTCACTATCTTTTTTACAGGCAGCGGCTACCAGCATCAGCAGCCATACAAAACCTGTGATCCGTATTTTCATATAGTCAAACATTTGCAGTTATTTAAATTCGGTGAGGGGTACTGTTTTGAAAGAAATACCGGTATAGGGTGATGAAGCGCCTGATTCGTACAGGATGCCTACCTCGGGACCATTCATCATGATCAGGTCGGAATAAGCAGCTGGACCGCTGTATACTTCAAACTTCTTCGCCCAGTTGGCGCCGTCGTCCTCACTCATTTTAATGGTCATTTTTTCGCGTCTGTCGCTGGACGCCGGGTTGCTGAAGAACAGCGTATGTTTACTGTTCACGTTGGCCGAAAGCAGGCTTCCCTGGCATACGGGATCAGGTAACTTCGGATCTGTTTTCATGTTTTTCCAGGTAATGCCGTAATCGTCGCTCGTGGCCACATACCGCACTTTGCCGCTGTGACGCATGTTCAACATCAGTTTGCCATCCGACAACTCGGCCACCGAAGATTCATTCGCCTTGTCGAGCGGTGAAATACCACCGATCTGCCAGGTAGCGCCATGGTCGTCGGAATAAATCACATGTGAGAAAGAACGGCCGCCGGTACCCTTCTCGATGAAATCGCAGGGAATGATCAAACGACCGGCTTGCGGACCTTGTTTTAACTGAATGCCATGACAGGGCCCGGTAGCATACCAACCCCATTCAGGTTTTTTGGTGGTGCTGGTGATCTCTTTGGCAGCCGACCAGGTGGCGCCATTGTCTTTAGAACTGGATATATATACCCGGCGGGTGTCTTGACTGGTTCCTTTATTGATGTCGCCAATGCCGTCGGTGCCAAAGTTCCAGGTCATCAGCAGGTGAATCTCGCCGGTGGTTTCATCTAAAACGGGAGCGGGGTTGCCACAGGTATTGGCGCCATCATCCCAAATTTTTTCCAGCGGTCCCCAGGTTTTGCCGTCGTCTTTGGAACGTTTCATCACCAAATCAATATCGCCGATATCGCTGCAACTGTTTCTTCTTGCTTCGGCAAAGGCAATGAGGGTGCCGTCTTTGGCGCGCACCAGCGCAGGTATGCGGTAACAGGCATAACCTTCAAAACGCTGGCGGAATATATAACTGAAACTTGGATCGCCTTCATTCAAATCGATCACGGGATCTTTATCAACGCTGCTCATGTCCCATTCCCGTTTTCCCTTTTTGCAGGCGAAAACAAATACGAGCAGCAGGGACATGGTAAGGGTTTGTACAATACGCTTACTGATCATATGGCTTGTTTTATTCATAACCTTCGGTTTGGGTCAGTTTGTTGTTGATGTCTATCTGTGCTTTTGGTATGGGGAAGAAAAGGGGTACGGATTTGGCCGACAGGTTGGGCACTTCCTTATAAATATCGATGGTGCCGTAAAAATGTGCGCGTACCAGGTCGTGCCAGCGGGTGAACTCATAATACAGTTCACGGCTGCGCTCTTTAAGAATTTCTTTTTCCACCACATCTTTTGCCTGGCTGCCGGTGTAGTCGCCAATACCCGCCCTGTTGCGTACTTTTTGCAATTCGGTAACGGCTTCGCCGGGTCTGTTTAATGCAGCCAGTATTTCGGCCTTGGTGAGCAGCAGCCCGCCATGGCGGTATAGAACGATATCGTTGTCGTATATGCGGTCATCGGGATACGCCGTGCCCCTGAATTTATTATCGAATATGCCAATGAGTTTTCCCATATTATCCACTGCACGAATGATAGAAGCGCTTTTCCTTTTATCGTTTGGATTTTCGTTGAAGGCGGCCTCTATTTTCGGGCTGGGAGAATACACGCTGCGGGCGCCGCCGCGGGCAAATGCCAGGTCGGCTGCATTGACGGCGGTGGCCACAAAAATGTCGCGCGGTTTCATACGGCTGCCATAATGGTCGCTTTTTTCATCGCGCATAAAACGCAGGCCTAGTACTATTTCACCGTTCAGTTTGTTACCGGTGCTATGAATATCCGCAAAGCTATCCAGCAGGGTGGTTTGCGAAATGGGTTGGTTTACGGCAGCCAGGGCAGCATCCAGATCGGCCTGCGAACCCTGCATTACCTTGAACTTCCACAACAGCACATCGGCTTTTACGGCATTGGCAAAAGGTTTGGAAGCCCTGTTCTTATTGGCAAAACCTTCTTCGGGAAACAATTTGATGGCTTCTTCCAGGTCGGCCAGAATTTGCACGATCACATCTGTTGCCGGCCTGCGCTCGGGCATGTCGTAATTGTCGCTCTCGATGGGCTCCAGTACAATAGGAACATTATCCCACGATTTGGTAAGCAGGAAATAAGCATAGGCCCTGATGGCATAGGCTTCGGCCATAAGCCTGTTCTTTTTAGACTCCTGCGTAAAGCTGATACCGGGTGTATTTTTCAGCAACAGGTTGCAATGATAGATCAGGTTGTAATGAGCCAGCCAGTTGGGCGCGTTCTGGGGGTTGAGGTTTTGCTCCCAGGCTTGTGTGGCCGAACCTTCGAGACCGGGGATAAACACATCGCCGCGGTCTTCGAAATGCAGGCTGTTGTTCATCAGGTCGCGCAGCTCGGCATAAATGCCGGCCATATATCCTTCCACATCGCCCTCGGCCTTCCAGTAGCTGGAAGAGTCGATCGTGGAAATAGTGTCTACATCCAACATGCGCCGGCAGCCTGCTACCAGGATGATCAACAGCACCAGCGGTAATATTTTAGATTTAATATTTTTCATACAGAATAGTTATTTGAAATTCAATTTTGCACCAACATTAAACATACGCGGACGGGCATAAGAACCCTGGTCGTTACCTGTATAGATCTCAGGCATCAATCCTTTATAAGCCGTGATATAACCCAGGTTGAACACACCGGCAAAGAGGTTGAGGCTTTGTACATGCACCCTTCTCAATGCAGCAGGCATAAACAACTGGTAGCTCAGCGACACTTCACGGAAGGCCAGGAAATCGCCTTTTTCATAATACAGTGAATTGTTGGTGGTATATCCCGAACCGGAACCCAGCCCGTTTGGATTACGCAGGTGGTTGCGGAAGCGATAATCGGCATCGCTCTGCGGCGTGTACTTGGGAATAGAAGCAACATCGCCCTGTTCTTTCCAAACCGCATCGCTCAATACATCGGTCAGGGTCATGTTGTTGTTACGGGCGCTGGCCATCAGGCGGCCGCGGAACGAGTTATCGATCACATGCCCAACTGCAAAGTCGGTTACAAAACGGAGCGACAGTTTTTTATAAGTGAGGGTGGTTGAAAAACCGCCGGTTTTGTCGGGGCGTATATAACCCATGAATACCATATCGCGGTTATCGATGATACCGTTACCATCCACATCTTCAAATATGGCATCACCACCTACCTTCACCCGGTTGCCCGCTTCCACATCAAGAGGAGCGCCGGCTGCTTCTTCATCGGTAGCATATACACCAATCAGGTGATAAGCCCATCTTTCGCCATAACGTTCGCCTTCTGCAAAACCGCCTACCTTTTCGTATTGTTTGGTAGCCCTGTTATATACATAATTGCCACCGGTACGGTTTTTCAGTTCGCCGTTGACAGGCAGTTCTTTTACGATACCGGTATTGAAAGCAAAATTGAAGTTTACTTCCCAGTTGAAATCTTTGGTGCGTATAGGCGTGGCATTCAACTCTATTTCAAAACCTTCATTTAACAGGCTGCCGTAGTTGCTCTTGATAGAAGAGAAACCGGAAGTGGCATCCAGCGGTTTGTCGAAGATCCTGTCGGTGGTGAGTTTGCTGTAATAATCCACCAACACATTTACGCGGTTGTTCAGCAAACCGATATCAAAACCGATGTCGAATGAAGAAGTAGTTTCCCAAACCAGGCTGCGGTTGGGCAGTGTAGAGCTCAGGATACCCGGCTGGCCTGCATAGTTGTGGCCGGTTGAATAGGCGCCTCTTGAATTGGCCCTTACCAGGTCGTTGTTACCGGTTTGGCCCCAGCTTGTACGGAATTTGAAGGTTTGTACATACTGGCTGATACCACTCCAGAATTTTTCGCTGTGGATGTTCCAACCTGCAGAAACACCGGGGAACACGCCATACAAATTATCTTCGGCAAAACGTGATGAACCATCGCGGCGTAAACTGGCCGAGATCATATAACGCCGTTTATAGTCGTAGGCAATACGGCCAAACACACTCGTCAGTCGCTCGTAGTTTGCAGTAGTGGATATCCGCTTGGTAGAATCTACGGTAGCATTCAGGGTTCTGATATAATCGGTAGGAGCGCCGCGGCCGCTGCCACTCATGCGGTAAGCATACTGCTCCATAAAGCTGCCACCCAGCACGGCACTGATATGATGGTGCTTTCCAATATTCTTATCGTAATTGAATACACCATCGAACTGGCTTTGCCGGTCGAAATTGTGCTCGGCCGAAGCATTGCGGTTTATGTTCACTTCGTTATAGGCTTCAAAACGGTTTTCTATGCCTTCGGTAGTGAAGTAATAGAAAGTGGGTTTGAAGGTAAGACCGGGAATGATATTCCAATCAAGACCGGCGCTGACAGTAGTACGGTATACATTGATATCGTTGTACTGTTCCTTATAATATACTTCATGATTACGGTTGCGGAAAGAAGACACCCCTTCACCGGGCGCAGGCAAACCATCTTCATAGGTTAACCGGTAGGTGAAAGGCATGGTTACCGAACGGCTCAGTACGTTCTGGTAGTTCCAGGCGCCGCTGGCCGACCTGTACTGGTAATTTACATTCGTATTCAAACTCAGCTTATTGCTGATCTTATATGTAGTATTAAGCAGCGCTGTATACTGTTTATAATCTGTACCCAGCACAATACCTTCCTGGTTCAGGCTACCCAAACCAGCATAATAAACGAATTTATCGTTACCACCTGAAATGCTCAGGTCGTATTCCATTTTGTTGGCGTCACGGAAGGTAACGTCCTGGTAGTTGGTTTCCTTGAAAATGAGTTTTTTTCCGGTAGCCGGATCGTCCATGGTTTCCCAACCCTGGTTGTTGATGAGATCGGCTACATAGTCGGCCCCGTAATCGGCAATATAGGTATCGAGGAATTCCAGAGTATTGCGGCTGTTGCGGGGATTGCCGGTAGACAAACCATAGCGGCCGCCAGTCAAAAAGAATTCGGGATTGGTTAGATTATAGTCGTTGATGGCCTTACGGCTTACATATATATAATCGCGGGCGCTGGTGAAATTGTATTTTTTACCAAGCTGGTCCAGGCCGCGGGTAGCCTTGAAGCTGATATTAGCCGGACCTGCCTTACCCGATTTGGTCTTCACGATGATCACACCATTGGCGGCGCGTGCACCATAGATAGCCGTGGAGGCTGCATCTTTCAATACCTGCACCGATTCAATATCATCGGGGTTGAGCTCGCTGATATTACGCATCTGGCCAATGATACCATCTACTATAAGTAAGGGAGCATCGTTCTCTGGTGAGGTAGAGCTGCCACCACGGATGAATATTTGTGGAGATGCGCCCGGTTGGCCGTCGGAGATCTGCAGCGACAAACCCGGCACCTTACCCTGCATGGCCACCAGCGGGTTGGCCACCTGTGTATGTTCCAGTTCTTTGGTGCTTACCGTAGAAATGGAACTGGTAACGGTAGAGCGGTTTTGCCGGCCATAACCGATGATCACCACTTCGTCCAGGTCTTTATCGCCGGGATCGAGGGTGATGCTCACCATTTTTAATCCTTTTAATGGGAGTTCCTTATTTAAGAAACCTGTATGTGAAATAAGGAGCGAAGCGGAAGCGGGGTTGGTGACCTGGATGGAGAATTTTCCTTCTTCATCGGAAACCGCATAGGTTTCGGTGCCTTTTACCTGGATGGTGGCCCCGGGAACGGGCTCAGCCGTTTGTGTGTTGCGAATGATCCCGGTTACAGGCGTTGGCCCTGATTGGGCAAAACCGAAACCGCTACTAACAAGAAGGCATAACACAGTTAGCCATGGTAAAGCGCAGCGAATCGTTAGTCGCATAAACAAGTTATTTAAGATTTAGAGAAAGTAGTACATTTGTTTTTATGTTCTACATAACAAATATAGCAGGTTTTGATTTAAATTGTTGTTTTGTACTACAAAATAAATTTTTTAGGTAACTTGACGCCATGCTTTCAACAGACCACACCCTGGAGCCGATATTGACCAAGACCATGGTAGACATAGTGGAAGCCCGCTTGCGCGAGTATTTTCACAAACGCAACTACAAACCGGGCGACGCCCTGCCCACGGAAAACGAGATGGCCCAAAGCCTGGGTGTAAGCCGCAATGTGGTGCGGGAAGCGCTGAGCAGGCTGCGGATGCTGGGCATCGTAGAGTCGAGGAAAAAGCGCGGCATGGTGATGTCGAAACCCGATATACTGGGCAGTTTTGAACGGGTACTGGACCCCACGATCATCGACGAAGACACGCTGAAAGACATATTCGAACTGCGTTTGGCGCTGGAGATGGGCCTGCCCGACCTGCTGTTTACCAAGCTAACCGACGAACATGTGGCCACCCTGGACAAGATAGCCCGGGAAGAAGAAACCTCCGACACGTTCCGAATCCAGAACGAGATTGCCTTCCACGGCAAACTGTACGAGATCACCGGCAACAATACCATGAAACGGTTCCAGAACATGCTGCTGCCCATATTTGCCTATGTGCTTACCATGGAAAAGAAACCGATCCGTGGCAAGATATCGCATAGCGGACTGGTGGAATTACTGAAGACAGGCAATAAGGAGGCTTTCCGCCAGGGTATGCTGGAACATTTACGGCCACATTTTGAAAGACTACATATTACCTGATATGTATTATATAAAAAGTAGTCAGTAACTCAATTATGTAATACATAACGATTCGCATGCTACCACCAAAACACCTCGTTTACTTATTATTTATTATGTTGATGAACACGCACTGTGGCGACAGGCCATCACCCGCCTGCCAGGAAAATGACTTTACATGGAATACACTTGCTCCCCTACCAGATAGTACCGGTTTTGCCGGTTCTTTTGCCGGCGTTGCCAATGGCGCCCTGCTGATAGCCGGCGGCAGTAACTTCCCTGATGGCGGCGCCCCCTGGAAGGGCACGCCTAAAAAATGGTACGATAAAATATTTGCCCTGGACAATAAAGACGGCCAATGGAAAGAAGTGGGCCGGCTGCCTGTGCCGCTGGGTTATGGCGTATCGGCCAGTACCGATAACGGTTTGGTGATCGTTGGCGGCAGCAATGAACAGGGTCATGTGGCCAATGTATGGCGTTTACGTTATAACAATGGAACCATCGAAACGGATACGCTTCCCTCGCTGCCCTTTACACTGGCCAATACCTGCGGCGCTTTGATGGATAATAAAATTTATGTTGCCGGTGGACTGGTAGCGCCCGACTCGCCTGCTACTTCCCATGCATTTTTGATGCTGGATCTTTCTTTACCTGATAGTGGTTGGCAAACATTGCCTGCCTGGCCGGGGCCTTCGCGTATGCTGGCGGTGGCCGGTGCAACCAATGGCCGGTTTTATTTATTCAGCGGTACCGAACTGGTGAATAGCCAACGGCAATACCTGCAGGATGCTTATGCCTATGCACCCGATTCGGGTTGGTCTACGCTGGCTTCGTTACCACGTGCCGCAGTAGCCGCGCCATCACCTGCTTATTATTCCGGCGCCACCTGGCTGATCTTTGGCGGCGACGATGGCGCCATGGCCAGCAAGGGTTCGGAACTTAAAGAAAAACATCCCGGCTTTAGTGATACCATCTGGCAATACAACATAGCGAACAACGAATGGCAGGCAGCCGGCAAAATACATACAGAAAAAAAGGAAGATGCAGTAACCCATCCCAACAACAGTACCTGGGCGCCGGTAACTACATCGATGGTGGAATGGAACGGCCAGCTTGTAATTCCCGGTGGCGAAGTGCGGCCGGCCACCCGCACACCCAATGTGCTGGCAGCCCAACCCTGTAAATAATTTTTTGAACCAGTTAAACAGATTGCTTTGCGTAAAGAAGGAAAATTGTATCCCTGGGTAGTAGTAGGCCTGTTGTGGGTAGTGGCCCTGTTAAATTATATGGACCGCCAGATGCTGAGCACGATGAAACCTACCATGCAGGTAGATATTGCCGAGCTGGAATCGGCCGCGAATTTTGGAAGGCTGATGGCGGTGTTTTTGTGGATCTATGGTTTTATGAGCCCCGTGGCCGGGATGATTGCCGATAAGGTGAACAGGAAATGGCTGATTGTGGCCAGTTTGTTTATATGGTCGGGGGTTACCTTTGCCATGGGTTATGCCACCAGTTTTAACCAATTGTATATCCTTCGTGCCATCATGGGTGTTAGTGAGGCAGTGTATATACCGGCGGGGCTGGCCCTGATCGCCGATTACCATACATCGCGCACCCGCTCGCTGGCGGTGGGTATTCATATGACGGGTTTGTACATGGGTCAGGCCTTAGGCGGATTTGGCGCCACCATTGCAGGCAACTTTACCTGGCAGTATGCCTTTATTTCTTTTGGCATGATAGGTATGGTATATTCAGTAGTGTTGATGGTATTTTTAAGAGAAAAGAAAGTGGTGGAATTAAGGGCTGTACCATCACCTGGTCAGCGCCCACCCATCTTTAAAGGACTGGCCCTGCTGTTGAGCAATATTTCGTTCTGGATCATCATGCTTTATTTTGCCGTGCCCAGTATTCCCGGATGGGGTGTGAAGAACTGGCTGCCTACATTGTTCTCGAATCGTTTGCAAATAGATATGTCGGCAGCGGGCCCGTTGTCTACGATTACCATTGCTGCGTCATCGTTCCTGGGTGTGATATTCGGTGGCATCCTGTCTGACAGATGGGTGCAGAAAAATATCAGGGGACGCATATTCACCAGCGCCATCGGTTTGTGTTTAACCGTGCCTGCTTTGTTACTGGTGGGTTTTGGATCGTCGCTATTGGCTATTATATCGGCGGCCTTTTGTTTTGGATTTGGTTTTGGTATGTTCGATGCCAACAACATGCCCATCCTTTGCCAGTTTGTATCATCGAAGTACCGCGCTACGGCTTATGGATTGATGAATATGGTGGGTGTGTTTATGGGCGCCTTTATCACCGACTGGCTGGGCAAATCCACCGACAAAGGCAACCTGGGCCGTGATTTTGCCATGATGTCGGGGATTGTATTGTTTGTATTGCTGATACAGTTGATTTTCCTGAGACCCAAATATGCCGACTACGATAAGGCTAATGCAAATGCTGTTTGATGAATTGTATAAAAACATCATAGTCGCCCGGCAGCACACCATGCCCGCCATCGTGCATATAATAACCTAAAGTATTTTTTATTAAACTGGTATCACCGGGTGCTGGAGAGAAAAATCATACACCGGCGCCTTGTAGAGTTCAAATAAATTCAGAAATTGCCTTAATTAGATGGTTCCCGAACGTACATACCCAAGAAATATGTACAAACAAGTTAAATAAAAAACGGCCGAAGGTTTTAATAATTTTTTTCTGAGTGCTACAACATGCAAGATGGTAAAAACGGATGTTTGTGTTATTGGCGCCGGGCCTGCAGGTGCAGCGGCCGCCCTGCAATTGCAACAATCAGGTATTCCATGTGTAGTGGTAGACAAAGCCCTGTTCCCGCGCGATAAGATCTGTGGTGATGGATTAAGCGGAAAGGTTCTTACCGCACTGCAGCGGATCGATAAAAGCATCGGCGAACGCCTTTGCCAACTGCCACAAAAAGAATCCAGTTGGGGTGTGACCTTTGTTGCGCCCAACCGCGAATCGCTGGATATTCCCTACAGCCCGGACTATAACAGCCAAAATAAAACCGGCATCCCCGCGGGTTTTGTTTGCCGCCGTATCGACTTCGATCATTTCCTGGTAGAGGAGCTAAAAAGATGCAAGAACATTCAACTGTTCCAGGGACAGGCCATCGACCAATATCAATTACACAACGATGGTTATTTACTTACCGGCCCCGGTAATTTCTCCGTACATGCAAAACTGGTGATCGTAGCCAACGGCGCCCATTCCTCATTCACCAAAGAAATAGCCGGCATACATATGGAACCGCAGCATTATTGCGCCGGTATCAGGGCCTATTACCAGGGTGTGAGCGGTTTGCATGCCGATGGTTTTATTGAACTGCATTTTCTGCGTTCCCTGCTGCCCGGATATTTCTGGATATTTCCTTTACCCAATGGAGCAGCCAATGTGGGCATCAGCATACTGAGCTCGGTGGTGCGTTCAAAAAAAATGAACCTCAAAAAAATGCTCCAGGATATCGTCACGCATGACCCGGTATTGAAAGAACGTTTTAAAAACGCTTTGCTGCTCAGCAATGTGGAGGGGTATGGACTGCCATTGGCCAGCAAAAAACGCCCCCTCTCCGGTGAACGGTATATGCTCACCGGCGATGCAGGTTATTTGATCGATCCATTCACAGGCGAAGGCATCGGCAATGCATTGTACTCGGGCCGTATCGCCGCGCAACAAGCTGCTGCCTGTTTGCAGGCAAACGATTTCTCTGCCTCCTTTATGAAAGCCTATGATAACGAAGTGTACAGGATTTTGGGACCGGAATTACAGCTCAGCACCAAATTGCAGAAGCTGGCACGCCGCACCTGGTTGTTTAATTTCCTGATGAAAACGGCTATGCGTAATAAACAGCTAAGGGCACTGATGTCTTCTATGTTCTACGAGATCGACCTGCGCAAGAAGCTGGCGAGGCCTTCATTTTACGTAAAGCTGCTGTTGAACAGGTAGGATTATTAAGCAGCAATTACGGTTTCCTGGCCCGAAAGGGCTTGCAACAAATTCTTGAATACTTCCACCGGGGCATCTTTTTGAATAAATCCATCAGCGCCCAGGTCCATCGATTTTTTGATATACACCTGCTCATCGTGCATGGATAAAAACACCACCTTCATGCCGGGGTATTTCTTTTTCAGGTGAACGATGGTTTCAAAACCATTCATGATGGGCATGTTGATATCGAGCAGGCAAATATCGGGGACGGGAGCATTTTCCAACAGTTCTAAAAACCGCTGGCCGTTTTCAGCTTCAAGTATAACCTGGTAACCTAAGAAGGAGCATCTGAACTGCGTGCATTGTCGCATGAGAAGGTGGTCTTCAACAATAGCGACTGTTAATGGTTGCTTTTGCATACGATTGAGTTTGGAGGGTGTTATTGGGAATTGAAAACCTGCTGTAATCTACCTGGTATTTTTACGATAATAATTTTTAAACACCTGGTTTTTAACCCGGTAAGGGTTTTATATTAAAAACCCTAAAGCCTAAATATTAAGCAGCTAATCGACGGTTAGCCATTAAATGCAAGGGCATGATTTTTATACGCTTACCATAGCCCCTAAAAAAGTACCGCTTGGCAAAACCGCTTAAACATATCCTGAAAGCTGTAAAAATATTGCTGGCCCTTATACTGATTGCCGGCATTTCGGCGGTTGTTTATGTGTCGCTGAACAAGAAAAAGATCATACGGGCCATCACCGCAGAGATGGAAAACAAGATCAATGGCGAGGTAGGCATCGGTAATGTGGAGTTGAGCTTTTTTAGAAACTTTCCGCATATCTCTGTATTGTTTAAAGACATGATCATTAACGATACTATGCACCAGGCGCATGGTCATACCTTCTTCAAGGCAAAAGAAGTGTTTGCCAGGATACATATCTTCAGGTTGATGAGAAACGAACCACCGGTGAAGGGTATTCGTGTGGTAAACGGAGAACTGTATTTGTATACCGATACTACCGGTTATACCAACACCTATCTTTTTCGTTCTCAAAAAACCGGCAGTAGCAATAGTAACAGTAGTAATAAGATCAGTGTAAAAACCATCCTGCTCAAGCAGGTGCACATTGTTATTAATGACCTGCAAAAAAGAAAGCTGCATGAATTTTCGGTGGCCGATTTAAAAATGGGGCTCGACGACCGGAATGGTTTGGTGCGTACTGCTGTAAAAGCCGATATACTGGTAAAAAGCCTGGCATTTAACACCGCGCGGGGTAGTTATATTCAAAACAAAAACTTTCGTGGAAAATTCGATCTATTGTATAACATGCAGTTGAAACAACTCTCGTTCGACAGCATCAACATCAACATTTCAGGCCAGCCTTTTAACCTGAGCGGGAAGCTGGATATGGCGGGTACCCATCCGCAGTTCAATTTACGTATACATACACGCGGCATTGGCTATGATTTTATCAGAACTTCGCTACCGGCGCCTACCGCCAAAGCGCTTTCCATTGTTGAAATAGATAAACCGCTGGATGCCGATGCGGTGATTGCCGGTGCGTTGAAGGGCGGCGATCCCAAAGTAGACGTCCATTTCCGCGGCAAAAACGCGGCGTTAAAAACGATCTTCTTCGATTTTGAAGAAGCCGGTTTCACGGGTTATTATACCAATGAAGTGGTGGCGGGTTTGCCGAGAAAGGATCCCAATTCAATAATTGTATTACAGGATTTTGCGGCAAGCTGGCATGGCCTTCCGGTAAACGCGCGAAAAATTGAGATACTCGATCTGTCGAAGCCCTTACTGAGCTGCGACCTGGTATCTGATTTACCGCTCACCAAACTCAACCGGCTGATGGGCAGCCGGTCGCTGCAGTTTAAACAGGGTTCGGCTACCATGCGGTTGACCTATTCGGGTCCGCTGGCCAGGAACGATAAAACCAATGCCTATATCAATGGCGTTATTGCTTTTAAAGACGCGGCCATATTGTACACATCCCGCAATGTAGAGCTTACCAAACTGGCGGGAAGGCTGGTATTCAAAAATTCCGATGCTTATGCAGAGCATATCCGGTGCGAGGTGCTGGGTAATGATATTACTATGGAGGGGCAGGTAAAAAACCTGCTTACGCTTATCAATACCGAACCCGATAAGGCCAATATCGATTGGAATATATATACGCCCACCCTGCGGTTGGATGCGTTTTTGTTTTTACTACGATCGAGGGAAAAACACAGCGGAGAAAAAAATGATAAACCTGTTTTGAATAACATCGCCAATAAGATCGATGATTTGCTGGACCGCGGGCGGTTGCAGGTAAAACTGAAGGCAGATAAACTCAAGTATAAAAATTTCGAAGCCACCAATACGCTGGCTGATATTACCATGCTAAATGACCGGTACATCATCAACAAGGTTATTATGAACCACTCAGGCGGGTTTATGGAATTGAAAGGCGCCTTGTTGAACCGCCGGAATTTTCACCAGGCCAATTTGCGGGTACGTATGGATAATGTGGATGTAAACAGGGTGTTTGCTGATTTCAACAATTTTGGACAGGATGGGATTACGGCTGAAAGCCTGGAGGGTAAGCTGTATGCCGATCTGGATGCGGATATGCATATAGATCATGAAGGCCGCATTATTCCTGCGAGTATTGTGAGCCAGGTGGATTTTTTACTACGCGATGGTGCGCTTATAAATTATGAACCGGTAAAAAAGTTGCAGCGCTTTGTTTTTAAAAAAAGGGATTTTGATAACATACGGTTTGCTGAGTTAAAAAACAGGCTGGAGATAGGGAACCAGGAGATAAAGATCAACCGGATGGAAATTCAGTCTACGGTGATGTCGATGTTTGTGGAAGGCATATACAATCAAAAAGGCAGTACGGATATCAGCATACAGGTGCCGCTGAGCAATCTTAAAAAACGCAACGCGAATTATAATCCCGAAAACATAGGCGTAGACAAAAAAGGCGGCAGCAGCCTGTTTATCCGCGGGCGGCCGGGCGAAGACGGCAGGATCAGGTTTAAACTGGATCTGTTTAAGAAGTTTGCCAGGGAAAAAAAGGCCAATGGGAAATCTTAGCGGTATTATGTTTCTTTGCAAAAAATACTATAATGGCAGACAGCCGTATCAAGGTGGGTGAATACAATATATTGAAGGTAGCCCGTGCATTCGATTTTGGTTTGTACCTGGGCGAGGGCAAGGACGTAGTTCTGCTGCCCAAACGTTTTGTACCACCCGGTGTACAGGTAGGCGACGAACTAAAGGTATTTGTATACCACGACTCGGAAAACCGCCTGATAGCCACCACGCAACAACCCAGGGGCGTTGTAGGCGATATCGTATACCTGCCGGTAGTATCGGTCACCAACCAGGGAGCCTTTATGGATTGGGGCCTGATGAAAGACATCTTTGTTCCCAAATCGAAGCAACTGGAAGGCATGCGCCTGGGCGGCCATTACCTGGTAAAAATATACCTCGATGAACAAACTGGCCGTGTGGCTGCTTCAGAAAAGATAGAACACTATTTAAGCAATGAACGGCTAACCGTTAAAGAACAGGATGCAGTTGATCTGCTGGTATACCGCCGTACCGATATAGGCTATGTGGTGATCATTAACAACCTGCATACCGGTGTACTGCATTTTAATGATATTTACCAGGAGATACAGGTAGGTGAGCGCATGAAAGGCTACATCAAAAACATCCGCGAAGAAAACAAGATAGATGTAGGCCTGGGTAAAATGGGCTACCAACGTGTAGAAGACGAGGCCGGAAAGGTGCTGCGGCTGCTGCAGGAAAACAATGGCTACCTGCCCTACAACGACAAATCGAGCCCCGAAGATATCTATTCATTTTTCGGCATGAGCAAAAAGACCTTCAAAATGACCACGGGTAACCTGTACAAAAACAGGAAGATCATCTTCACACAAACAGGCATCAAACTGGTAGAAGACTAATAATAACTGTATACCGACTCCGTTACTTTATTATTCTCAGACATATCGGGATAGCTGAGCGTGGTAACCACCTTATCGATCCGGTTATTCGAAATGGTATACACATGCGCTTCTATCTTATCTACAAAAGCCGGCTCCGCCCCTAATTTAACCACCCTGCTCACCTTTAACGGCAGCCTGTTTTTTAACTGGCTCATCAAGGCATAGTTATAAACAGGATAATTCTCCTCGAGTGAGGGACTGATATAGTGAGCGGGATCAAAGCTTACTGCCGCTGAATATCCATCAATAACATGCGTAATAACATCGTCACCATAAGCGGTGATCACTTCTTTTAAATCCCCGTTAGCGTAGTAATGGTAACCGCTGGCTGCCTTCAATTGTTGGCCGGCCTCATTGATTATATAACGCTTCAGCGAATCCAGCTTTTTATCATTCCTGTATTTGAATTCGAAAAGGTACCCGTTGGGGGAAGTCCCCGCTTTCATCCTGTTCCTGAGGGTAGAAACAGTACCATCGTTATTGTACGCATACACATTTTTATACAACGATTGCTCGTCGTACATTTCAGCCAGCTTACCGCCATTCCATTGAAACACCGTCTTGCCTTTTGCCGTCTGAAAAGTATATTCAATATGCTGTAAATGATTATCAGTATAGGTGAAATGGGCGGTCATGCCATTATCCCAGGTGATGCTCTTTAACAAATTATTCGTTATATCCGGGTCTTTGTCTTTTTTACAGGCAATAGCACCCATAAAAATGACAGCTGTTGCAAAGTATTTGATCATGCCCTTATGATCGGCAGGCGTGGCAGGAACGTTGCATACAGTATCCTCAACTCATACAGCTTTTTAGCCAGTTCATTACATGAAAAAAAGAACGCTTATTCAAATTCTGCCGGTTTATGGCTGTATCGCTACGGGCATCATCTATGCCGGTATCGGCGTTATTGCCCTGCTGTCGTTCTTTAAACTGCGCCATGGCGGGGCCGATGAAGGCAGCATGCTGGCCATACTGGATGATTCTATCGCCGGTAAGATGTTGATATGGATCATTCTGCTGGGCACCATCTGTTATATCATCTGGCGTTTTTACGAAACCATTACCGATCCATACGATTATGGCAGCGACCTCAAAGGCATGGCCCGGCGTACAGGCATAGCCCTCAGCACGGTAGCCGATATACTGATCGTGTATGCGGCGGTTCGTGTAATAGTGGGCGCCAGCCAGTATCAGCCCGACGGACAGCCCCAGGAAGAACAGGCCATGGTGCAGGGTTTGTTAGAAAATAACGCGCATTGGTTAGTGATAGCCATTGGTGTGGTGTATGGCGCCACTGCCCTGGTGCAGCTTTTTTACGGCATTAGCAGGGGCTACCGCGAGCGCGTGGATATAGAAAAGTTTCCGCCCCTGGTACGGCATGTGGTACATGTGCTGGCCTGGGCCGGTTATTTTGCCAGGGGCATCATCCTGGGCATCATCGGTTTTTTCTTTATAAAAGCAGGCATACTGGAAAACGCGAAACACATTGTGAATACCGATAAAGCCTTCGATTTTATTGGCGATGAGGTGGGACATGCATATTTCATAACGGTGGCACTGGCCACGGTTTGTTATGGCATATTTATGTTTGCCCAGGGTGTGGCCTATGATGCAGACAGGGATTGATCCCCAAAAAAACACCAGGCACCTGAAAAGATGCCTGGATTGCACTGTTGGGGTTAGGGTTCAAATATTAATACTAATCTAATTTTGTATGAAGGCCGCAAAATGGGGTAATCATTTAACTTGCACAATAGCCCTTTGTAGTCATTTTTATAACCCAACCCCGAATGCCCTGAACATGAAGCCCGACATCCAAAAAGTGTATGACTCATGGGATGAATTGTCCCTTTTAAAAACCGACCAGCCTACCTCCCTATCCAAAATCAGGTTCGATGAGATCATGAGCAACCTGTTTACCAGCGGCCCGTTTGCCTATTTTGTGATCGACTTCTATGATATGCAGATCAGTCATGTGAGCTCCACTTTTGAAGATATGTTTGGACTAAGCGCCGAAGGTCTCACTATGAACGATATACTGGGGCTCTTGCATCCCGAGGATATTGCTTTTGTAGCCAAAGCTGAAGAATTATCGGCTAATATATTATACAACACCATCGGTAAGGAGAAAGCCACGCGGTACAAAACCAATTATTGTTTCCGCGCTAAAACTGCCGATGGCAGCTACCAGTTATTCCTGCACCAGGCCATTGCACTTACAACCGACGAAAACGGCCGGTTTGGCAAAGCCCTGAACATACTCACCAATATCGAACATCTTACCACGAAAAATAACTACAAACTATCGATGGTGGGTATGCTGGGGGAACCCTCCTATTTAAACATCGATGTACATGTACACAGCCTGCCTGCTTCATCCAACACACCCTTTACCAAAAGAGAGATTGAATTGATCAGGCTGATAGCAGCCGGTAATACCAATAAGGAGATAGCAGCCCAGTTGTGCATCTCCATTGAAACGGTAAAAAATCATCGTAAGAATATCACCCGCAAGGCCGGTGTAAGATCCAGTGCGGAATTGATCTCACGCTGTATACAGGATGGCGTGATCTGATCAATGATACCGGTTATTGAAAGGCTTCGGAAGGTTCATCTTCGGCAACCAGTTGATCACCGGGGTTATCTTTGGCTGCTGAAGATGAACTTGTTTTTTTGGCTGGTTTATCAATAATGGCTTCCAATGCGCTGATGGCTTCCTGCACGGGTTTCAATCGGCTGATCAGTTCAGCTTCTTCTTCTTTCAACTTGCGCAGGGCGTCGGTAACGGGATTTACTTTTGCAATAGTTTTTTTGGCCATAAGGTGCTGATTTGCCATTCTATTACAAAATACATTCCAGAATTCGGCCCGTTTTAACCCAGGTCGTTCACGAGTTGCAGCATGGCTTCCATTTCATTGATCAGTTGTGTATCTGACGAAAAACCGATGGTCAAAAACCGCATTTTGCCCTGGGGATCGATGATCACCTTGGCGGGTATGCCCTCGGGTTTATAGGCAGAAAGCGCTTCGAATTGTTGTTGGTTAGTTTCCAAAGGCTCATCCATTAACACATGAAAAGGATATTGATTTTTGCTGATAAAATCCTTTACCCTTTTCAATGCGCCATCCTGTTTTTCCTGGGTGGCAATGTACAGGAACTTCACTTCGGGATGTTGTTTCATGAGTTTTTGCATGGCAGGGAATGAGGCCCGGCAGGGCATACACCAGGTGGCCCAAAAATCGATCACTACGGTTTTGCCTTTGAAATCGGCCAGCGACACGTCTTTACCATCCAGGTCTTTTAAAGTAAAACCGGGCGCTTCCTTGTCCTGCATTTTTTTCCTGAACTCTTCTTTTAAGGAAACCACCACGTTCTTTTGAAGACCGGCGAAAAAGCTGTCGAAGTCGGTCAATCCTTTTTTGGCGTACAATTGCTTCAACAGATCATTCATGCCACTGGTAGATTTACCGGTCTTTGCCATTGTCAGCAACAGGTCATAGGCCTTTTCTTCCTGGCCATTCAGGCTTAACAGGGTGGCATAACGTTCTACCGATGTAGGCATGCCTTCTTCGGGCGCCTCATTAAAGGCTTTTTCCTGGTACTTCAGGGCCTCTTTATTTTTACCCAGCGCATGCAGGGCCATGGCATAGGTATCGCAATAAGGATAATATGCAAACTCCATAAAACGTTTCCAGTCTTTCTCCGGCATATCGGCGGGTCGTGCTTTGGGATCGTTTTTATAGGAGTTATAGAGGTCCAGTGTTTTTTTCGATAATTGTTCGGCTACTTCCAGGTCCTTCTTTTTCTGTACCAGGGTGGTGGCGCCCATGTTCAAATAAGAAGTCTGGTTGAATTTGCTGCGCATGGTATAAATGCACTTTTCAAACTCTTTGTATTTGCCCGCCTCCAGGTAGTCCATGGCCACCTCACCTTTCATCAGGTCTATCATGTCGCCATCCTTATCCTCTTTCAGATTATTCTCTTTGATGATCTTTTTCATCATCGCCATGCTTTTTTCCGGATCGTTCTCATCACGCATGGCTTTTACATGTTTCATTAATCCGTTTGCATCCTGGGCATGCAGCATGGCAACACCCAGCATACCCAGTATAAACAACTTTAATTTCTTCATATGTATTTTTTTTAACGGTTATTGATTGTCTTCCATACCCGGATTTTCATTCATGATCTTGGGCGGCATTTTCAGCACCAGCCTTTCAGCAGGCATGTCGATGGTGCGCGGTGTACCGTCTTCTGCATAAACAGTATGCGAGTACTGTATGTTCGCAAAAAGCGGGTCAACCGAAAGCCGGCGCATATCGTACCAGCGTACGCCCTGGCTGGCAAATTCACGAATGCGTTCATCCAGTATATATTCGATCATCTTTTTTTGTGTAGCGCTGGCCTCCGCAGGCACTGGCGCATCGGCAGCAGGCATTCTTTTCAGACGCAGGCTTTCCACATCGGCCACGGCGCCGGCCAGGTCGTTTGTACGGGCCCTGCATTCTGCTCGCAGTAAAATAACATCGGGCAGCACTACGCCATAGCTGGTAGTGAGCGGTCCGGTTCTTCTTAATAAACCGGCAGGATATTCAGGACCTATAGGGAACGGCGTGTTGGCGTAAAAATTTAACCGCAAATCTGATGCGCCAAAAAGCGCCACGGTTGCAGGATTTATGACCAGTTCGGAACTGGTGATCCAGAAATTCGAGAACTGGCGTGCATAAATGGTTTCGGGATCGTCGCCAATCACCGGTGTTGTTGGACCAAAAAAGCTGATGGGCAAAAACATGCCACCGGGTGCAAAAGCCGTATTGTAATCTATTAATTGAATGGATATGGAAGCCGACTGCAGATGGTCGAGCGCATCGTCGAGTAAAGGCAGCGCCTTGTCGAACTGACCCATAAACATATACACCTTGCCCAACAAAGCTTCTGCGGCCGGTTTGGCCATACGTAAGCGGTAGCTGGTTTGTACAGGCAAATCGGGGATGGCGGTCACCAGGTCGTCTATAATAAAATCGTACACCTCCTGTACCGGCGCCCTGTTGAACTGCGTAGCGGTTACATCGGCAGCTTTGATAACAGGGAACCCGGGATCCGACGCGGCGGATGCAGGATTATAGGGTTTACCAAAATAATTGATGAGCTGGAAATACACCCAGGCCCTGCCCGCCCGGGCTTCGGCGCGAATGGCATTTTTTCGGGCTTCGGTTCCATTGCCGGCATCGCCAATTTCATTGATGATCTTGTTGTACACATACAACTGCCGCAACAGCGCCGATGTTTCAGCCGCATCTTCCTGCGGTTCGTATACAACAGGTTCCCATTGAAACAAACGTTGTGTTCGGGGTTCGCTGGTGGCAAAATAGGGTTCTGCCGCCGCCACTTCATCGCCTAGAAATACCTGCGCATTGGCGCCGCCGGTATTTAAAAAGTCGTTGTTATTTAAAAGAAGGTCGTAATCATTTACGGTTTTTGCAACGAGTTTTCCCTTGGGGTCTATCTCCAGGAAACTCTTTTTGCAAGCGAATAACACCAATAAAAGGGGGATATATTTTAGTTTCATGTTGCCGGCATTTTAAAAATTAACATGTACGCCTAATGTCAATGTTCGTTGTTGCGAACGCACGATGCGTGCGCCTGTAAATGCATCCTGGAACTCCGGATCTATATCCAGGTCGTTGGCCTTCCACAGCATGATGTTGCCCACCTGGAACCGGAAGTCGATGTACTCGGCCTTTATGGCATTGCTGATCCTGGAAGGAAGCGTATACGATAAAGTGATGTCCCTCACCTTGATAAAAGATGCGCTTACCACATTGATATCGGCATAGCGGTAATAAGTGGTATCCCTGCGTGTATCGTGCGTGGCCTTGCTCACCACGTAGGAGGGAATATTGGTAAAGGCTTCGTCGCCCGGCTTTTTCCACCTGTTGGCAAAATCTGCATGCAGGTTGCCGGTAGTAAAGCCGCCGCTGGCCATATTTTCGTGTATCAGTCTTCCTGTATAAAACAGGTTTACATCACGGCGCATTACATGACCCAGGTTGAATACCGTATTTACAATAAGCCTGAAATTTTTATAGTTGAACCGGTTGGTGAGGCCGCCGCTCCATACAGGCTGGTAGGTGCCCATAAACACCACGTCTTGTGGTGTGGTGACATTTCTTGCCGAGGTAACTGTTTTGTCGTTCAAATAGATCTGCGGGTCGCCTTTGTCGTTCAGCCCTGCATATTTATAAGCAAACAGGGCAAAGGCGCTGTAACCGGCCACATAAGGCTGCCGCACTTGTTGCTGCCCCGTGGTAAGTTCCACCAGGTTGTTCAATTGCACCACCTTGTTGTGGTTATAGGCCATGTTCAATTGGGCGGTCCAGTTAAATCGCCTGGCCTGTACAGCCAATGCGGTCAATGCCAGTTCAATGCCTTTGTTTTCCAACACACCCAGGTTACCGATGATGCTCGAGTAACCGGTGAGGCTATTGGTGGGCACTTCACCCAACAGGTTATCGGTTCTTTTTTTGTAACCGTCTATCGAACCCTGTATCCTTCCTTTCAACACAGAAAAGTCGATACCTATGTTCAGTATTTTGGTGCTTTCCCAGGTGAGCTTGGGGTTGGCGGCGGTGGCTACTGCCAGGCCTCTTCCGCCAGGCAGGGCTGTTCCGGTTACGGGGTTTAAGATATCGTAGGAGGCAGCCGTACCGGGACTGGGTGCATTCCCCGTAATACCATAGGTGGTTCTTAATGCCAGGTTTTCTAACCAGGGCACGTCAAACAAAAAGTTCTCCCTGCACAATACCCATTTGGCGCCCACGCTCCAAACCGGTTTGTTCTGGGCCGATTTATCCAAACCAAACAAATTACTGCCGTCTATTCTCCAGCTGGCATTGATCGAATATTTTTCGTTCAGGGTATAGGCGCCATTGGCATAATAAGAGCGAAAACGTACCTGGGTTTCGGTATTCTGCGCATAGTTGCTTTGTAATACACTTCTTGTGCCGCTGTTGGGCATTATGGTACCGGTCATACCGGGCGAGTTCAGCGATTTATAATCGATGATGCCATAGGTTTGCAACAGGGGATCGTATCCGCGCAGGGTGTTGCTGTTAAATACCAACAGTTGCTCCTGGCTTTCCTGGCCACCCAGTAAGGTGAGCTGGTGAAACCTGTTCTCCCATTCTTTATCAAACACCAATTGGTTTCTTACTGTCCAGTTGCGTTGTGTTTGTTGCGCCACCGTGTATCTTCCGCCTGTATTGGGCAAACCGTATACCGGTGTAGATGCGGTGGTAGGCGCTACGGTGAATTGCACCAGCTCGCTTCTTACCAGGTAACTTTGTTCATCATCGAAGCTGGTGGTTTTGCGGTTGCCTTTAATATAGCCATAGGTTCCTTCGAAGCGCAAGCCTTTTAATAATTTGATGGTAGCGCCGCCAATCACACGGTTCAGTACGGCATCGGTTTTGGTGCTGCCCAGGTTTACTTCATCCAGCGGGTTATAATCCAGGTTCACGCGGCTGCGCGACTGGAAATCGTTGCGTACCGAATCGCTTAAATAACGCATATAAGAAACCGGTAAATGATTTCCCTGTGCATCTTGAAACAGCTGGTAGGGATAATACCTGTAATCGATGGCTAAGTTGCGTTGGTTTTTTACCACCGAATTCGACAGATCGGTGATCAGGTACAATTGTATGCGGTCGTTGAAACGAAAGTCCTGGCGGAAGTTTATTTTGAAATAATTATCGCTGTCTTTGGGGCGGTCGGTTCTCCTGTTTACATAGTTGAAGGAACCATAAAATGAGTGGATCTTTCTGCCACCCGAAACCGATACGGTATGGCTGGTGAGCAGGGCATTCCTGTACCAGAGGTCGTTGATCTGGTCCCTGTTGCTGAGCCTGGCCAGGCTATCGAGGCTGGCCTGTGTTTGTGCTGCGCTGGCCCTGCCCATATAACCTGCATACAAAATGGCTTCATGGGGTGGTATGCCTCTATCGGTAATACTGGAATACCGGGAAATGGTGTTCCAGGGATACACCACGGCATAGGGTAATGGATTGTCGGCATCGTTCAATGCAAACAATTCTTTGGCCGTTGAAATAAACTGCTGGCTGTTGAGCACAGGCATATAATCCAGGTCGGGCCGTCCCTGGTAAGTGATGAACCCGTCGTATTGTGTTCTGATCTTGTCGTTGTTCAAACCTTTTTTGGTAGTCACCACAATCACGCCATTCGATGCGCGGGCGCCCCATATGGATGCGGCGGTGGCATCTTTCAATACAGTAATATCCGATACATCCTGCGGGTTGATGGTGGCGATATCATCCATGGGCACCCCATCGATTACATACAGGGGACTGCGGTTGATACCGGTGGATATGGTGGGGTTGGCGGGGTCCTGTATACCAATGGTGGAAAGCCCGCGTATCAAAAAAGGGTTTTGCGATCCGCTGGGTGCATTGTTTACCGTTAAACCGGCCACCAGTCCATCCAGTCTTTGTAATATATTCACCGTACCGGGACGTTCGGCCAGTATCTGCATATCGGGTTTTGAAAACGAGCCGGCGCTTCTTTCTTTGGCAATGGTTTGATAACCGGTGCTCACCACTACTTCTTCCTGCACGGCGGTGTTAGGTTCCATGGTAATTTCCAAACGCAGGGTTACATTGCCCAGGTACACCGATCTTTCCTGTTTAATATAACTAACATGCGAAACCTCCAGTGTATAAAAGCCCGACGGTACCTTTTTAAACACCAGGTTACCTTTTTGATCGGAGACCGCGGTTCTGTTAGTATGCAACAGTTCGGCGGTTACTCCGGGAATAAAGGCGCCTTTTGCATCTTTTACAATACAAACAAGCGATTCATCGGGTAAGGAATCGGTGGTGCTGCTAACTGGCTGCGCGGCTTTTCGCGATACATTGATCGTTTTACTTTCAATGGTGTACTTCACCGGCTGGTTCCTGAATACCAGCTCCAGGAAATCGAGCAAGGGCATACGGTTGGCCTGCACATCTACGTTCCTGGTGCCCTCCATTACTTTTTTGGGATAGAGGAACATATAGCCGGTTTGTTTTTTTACCTCGGTAAAAATGTTTTCAAGTGGTACATTTTTACCTGTAAACGTCACGTTTTGCGAAAATACTTTTGCATTCACCTGCAGCATTCCCACAAACAAAAGAATGATGGTTAGTCGCATTACTAACATAGTTTTGGTTTAGGACAAAATCGTCTGTTATCGCCCTTTGCAGAGCGATCCATCTATTTCAAGCAGATAATCGTTAAAGGTTTTTTAGCGATAAATGATCAGCCTCCGGCCTTCGAGCCTGGTCTTTATTCCATAGTCGTTTAAGAAACGTATGATACCTGATAGTTGAATGCCGCGGTCCATACCACCTGTAAACTCCATGTCGGGTGCAGGTCCTTCATACACCACCTGTATATCATACCATCTTTCTACCTGGCGCATGGCTTCTGCAAAACGCATATCCTGGAAATCGAACAACCCATTTTTCCAGGCCAGCACCTGCGCGATATTGGGTTTGGGATTCACCGCCAGTTCTGCACCTTGTGCAATGGCCTGCTGGCCCGGTGTCAACACAATGGTTTGCTGGTTGCTTACCCGTACACTACCCTCTACCAGTGTGGTTTTTATCACCGATTCTTCGGGATAGCTGTTGATATTAAAATGCGTTCCCAATACCTCTACCTGCAATTGTTTGTTTACATCTACAATAAAAGGTTGCGCTTTATTCTTTGCTACTTCAAAATATACTTCGCCGGTTATGGCCACATCTCTTTTGTTACCCGTAAACGCCACGGGGAATGTAATGGAAGAGGACGCATTCAGCCACACCTTCGTTCCATCGGGCAATGTAAGTTGATATTGCCCGCCCCGTGGTGTTAACATGGTATTATATAACAAATCAGAGCCTTGCCCATTTCCTGAATAGGCAATCTGGCCGTTGCCCAGTTTTATAATGTTGGTATTGCCCTGTGTGGCCAGTGAGCCGTCGGCGGCACTGTCGAGCACAATGGTGGTGCCATCGGCCAGTTTAAGCATGGCTTTGTTGCCGCCAGGCATGGCTTCGCTTTCCAGTGTTACCACCGGTTGTTGTTTTGTGGGTGTTGGCCTGGTCCATAGATACACGGCGACAGAGACCAACAAAATGACTGAAGCAGCCGCCCACCACCTGCGATACAGGGGTATACGGCGTACCTGCAGCGATTTTTTCAGATCATCATTCGACTCTACGATCGCATCCAGAATGTTTTGCACCACCGCCTGGTCGGTACTTACCAGGGGCTGCGGCAGTTTGCCGGCCGCTTCCCTGAAAAACGTTATATGTTCCTCATTCTCTGTACTTTTTATGTATTCAAACAGGGCATTCACCTGCTCGTTAGTGGCCCTGTCAGACACAAAAAGGTCCCAAAGTTGCTGGATGTTCGATTGATCGGCTTTCATGTGCTAATATATAAAGGCGTATAAGTGCAATGGCAGGACTAGTGGATTTGCCATTTTTTTTAAAAAAAATACCAGGCGCCAAACAACAGCACGAATATCTCGCCTTTTTGGCGCAGGTAGCCCCTGATAAAGTGCAGCGATTTCACCATATGATTGCGTACGGTGTTGCGGCTGATGCCGAGCCGGCTGGCGATATCCTGGTAGCTCAGCCCTTCGTTTCTCTGCAGCTCAAAAACCAGGCGGCCCTGCGTGGGGAGCTGTGCTACGGCTTCTTTGATCAGTCTTTCTATGAGGTCGAGGTCGTAGGCGTTTTCCTGGAAGCTGGTGGCATCGCGGTGCAAGGCCTTGTTTACTACGTATTGCATTTTGATCTCCAGTTCCTGGCGGCGGATGCGGTCGAGACAGCGGTTGGCGGTAACTTTAAATATAAAAGCGGCGGGTGATTCAACAGCCGCCAGTTTGTCGCGGTTATCCCATAGTTGGGTGAATACTTCCTGCACGATCTCTTCGGCCCAGAATTCTGATTTCAGCATCTTTAAGGCGTTCCATTTTACGGGCTCGAAATATTTCCGGAATAGTTCGGTGAAGGCCGTGCCGTCGCCGTTGGCGATGCGGGAAAACAGGATTTTGTCGTTATGTAAATGACTATTGTCCAACATTGTAAACTTAGACAATTTCATGAAAATGGGGAATATGGCGGCGGCTGTGGTTTGATGGAATGGCAATACGCTTTATCTTCACGCGTATGAAAAAGACGATGCTTTCCATTTTGTTTACTTTGTTATTGAGTTCGGTTTTTGCGCAGCGGCCCAATATTATTCTTATTCTTACCGACGACATGGGTTATAGCGACCTGGCCTGTTATGGCAACCCGTTGGTGCGCACACCTTTTTTAGATGCGATGGCATCGAAGGGAGTAAAAGCAACCGGCTATATGGTGATATCGCCTACCTGCACACCTTCCCGTGTATCGTTGCTCACCGGCCGCTACCCTACCCGCAGCCAGCTAACACATCCCATTTCTCCGGGATATAAAATAGGACTACCCGATGAAGATGTAACTATAGCCGAAATGCTAAAGCCAGCAGGCTACAATACTTTTATGATAGGCAAATGGCATTTAGGCGACAAAGAACCCTATAATTATCCCGTAGCACAGGGTTTTGATCATTACTATGGTATGTTGTACAGCCATGATTACCGCCATCCCTATGTGAAAACCGATACGACCATTAAAATTTACCGCGACAGAACACCGGATATCTTCCGTCCGGCCGATACTTCGCTTACCGGTTTGTATACAAAAGAAGCCATCCAGTTTATTCAAAAACAATCACAACAACGCCCCTTCTTTTTATACCTGGCGCATAATATGCCGCATCTGCCAATTGCAGCTTCGGCCAAATTCAAAGGAAAGTCTGCACATGGGTTATATGGCGATGTGATCGAAGAGATCGATGCCAGCACCGCAGCTTTGTGGAAGGCCGTGGAAGAAAAAGGTTTGGCAGATAATACTATATTTATATTCACCAGCGATAATGGTCCCTGGATGGATTTTCCCGATCGCATGGCCGCCGATGGTTTCACCAAACCCTGGCATGTAGGCAGCACCGGTATATTTCGTGGCAAGAAAGGAGAGACCTATGAGGGCGGGCATCGGGTGCCTTTTATCGTTTACTGGAAGGGGCATGTGCCGGCGAAAACGATCAATGAAGCGTTTACCAGTATGGATGTATTGCCTACGCTGGCGGAGTGGCTGCGCGTGCCGTTGCCCAAGGGAAGAACTTTGGATGGGCAATCGGTGGCGGGATTGCTGAGCGGTAAGAACCCGGGGTTTAAACACGATCCTATTTATTATGTTCATTATACTGGGGCGGAAGCCATAAGGATCGATGACTGGAAATTGCGGCGTGTGAAGCGAAAAGAGGAATTCGTTGTTGAATTATTCAACCTGGCCAATGACCCGCGGGAGCGCACCAACCTGGCAAAGGAATACCCCGAGCGGGTGAAAGAGTTGACAGCGATGTTAGATAAGTTTGATGGAGATGCGGCGAATTAAATTTTATGTTAAACGGATATGAATTCCATATTTTATAAAATATTTCCACTTATGGGAATACCACCGATGGGCAAACCCTTGCTGCTACTGCATTTCAGCTTTGGCACGCCGTTCGCCATTCTATAAACGGTTTTTCATAGGATATTGGAAATAAAAAATTGGCCGGATGTCTATCCGGCCTTTGTTTTTTATTGTATTACCACCGGCTTGCCATTCACCTTTACATTTTCCATTTTAATACCGGTGTATTTGCTCTTCAACGTATCGTTTTCTGCCGTGGCTTCTACATCCCTGAACACAATATTCGAAACACTGTCTGCCGGGTTGCCCTGTATTTCACCGGGGCTTTTGCATTGCACCCTGATATTGGAGAATGTAATATTCCGCACTGTACCAAAAGGCTTCTCGGTACTTCCTTCCAGGTTAAAAAACTGTTTCCACGGATTTACACTGATGATGGTACCGCAACGTCCTGTGATGTTTTCAATACGTATATTCTCAAATACCTGGTAAGTATCGGGCCGCATTTTAAGGCGTAAGATGGGGCAGTTGTTATCTACCTTACAATTACGCACAACGATATTGTGTGCATGTATACTTTCACTGCCCAATGTGAGGGTGCCATGCGAATCTCCAAAGGTGCAATTTTCGATAAGTATATCCGAAACCGGTCCATTGTTGGTGGTTGTATGCGCATCGGGGCCCTTGCCCCCCTTGATGGCGATGGCATCGTCGTTCACCGATATAAAACAATTCCGGATGATCACGTTTTTGCACACATCAATATCCACCCCATCGGTGCTGGGCGCCGGTACGGGTTTATACGGCGAGCGGATATCGCAGTCTTCGATCAGCACATTATTACACTGGTACAAATGCGTTGTCCAGAAACCGGCGTCACGCAGTTTTACATTTTTAATAGTAACATTATTACAACCCCAGATAAACACCAGGCGTGGACGGTGCACTTCCAGGTTGGTAGCCGACTTGCCAATTTTTCTCATCGCCTCCCGGCGATCCCAGAAGGCCTTCCAGTAACGAAGCCCGTTGCCGTTGATGGTACCGGGACCGGTGATCCGGAAGCTGTCTACATAATAAGCATTGATCACTGCTGCATAGTACATCAGGTTTTTCCCTTCCATACGTGATGGAAGCAGGGGATATTGATTAATGTCATCGGAGCCTTTCAGCACCGCGCCTTCCTGCAAATGCAGTTGGGTGCCCGGTTTGAAGAACAAGGCGCCCGTTAAAAAAACGCCTTTGGGTATCACAATGGTACCGCCGCCGTTTTCATGTGCTTTGTCAATCACCTGTTGAATGGCCTGGGTGGCCAGCCGGTTGCTATCGGTGCCAACGCCATATTTCGTAATTACATATTCCTGGGCCTCTGTGGCAAAAGCCAGGGCCAACCCACCAACGAATGCAAGCAGTTTCTTCATGATAATTTGTTCAAAATTGATCCTGTAAGACGGCAAATTTATGCAATACCCTGCGCAATCACCTAGTTTTCAGCAAACGACGCAAGGCGGCACAGCAACGCTAACCAGGATGCTCAGGTTAAAAACTGATAAAATCATACAGGTTAGCAAATATTATAATATAATGATATACCCCTACATGGAAGCTAATTAACCTACGGGTTTAACGCTAATGACTTAGTTTAGCCTGTATTAAGAAATAACCTATTAAAGACCATAACGATGAAGAAGTGGTTCCTGGTAGTTTGGCTTGGTGTCATCGGTTCCGGTATAGCTTTTTTATTTTGGTACAACGAATGGCAATACAGTTTGCCCACACCTGTACCCGAAAATTACCGCGCTGTACAAACCGGCGCCCGTGTGCACTTTAAAGACATACCCGATGTTGAACGGAATGCCAAACCGCTGTTCCTGCACTTCTTCAACCCCGATTGCCCCTGTTCGCGTTTTAACATCACCCATTTTAGATCGCTGGTAAAGGAATACGGCGGCGAAGTGAATTTTGTGGTGGTGGCGATGAATAAAAAACAAACCTACACCGAAGAAGATATTCGCAACCAATTGGATCTGCCTTTGCCAGTAGTATTCGACAGTGCCTATGCTGCCGCATGTGGCGTGTATTCTACCCCGCAGGCGGCTATCATAACACCCGGCAGGCAATTGTTCTACCGGGGCAATTATAACAGGACGCGATACTGCACCGACAAAAAGAGCAACTATGCGCAAATGGCCATCGATTCATTATTAAAACAAACCAATTTACCTTATTTAGGGCAGGCGGCCACCACTAGTTACGGCTGCGCACTGCCGGTGTGCACGCAATAAACCATTTAAACTTATCCCTTCATGAACAGGAATTACATTGAAGACTTCTCTTCTGATATAAAGAAGAGATCAGACAGGCTGATGAATTATTTTCTTTCCGGTTATTTTCTTTTCGGAATTTTTCTGGCATTTTTTTACGATACCTGGATGATTGCGATTGGCGTGGGCAGTTTATCGCTGATTGCTTATTATTCCACCAAACTGCTGCTTCCCTATTCCGACCTGTATCAATATGTATTGTCGGCGGTGATGGGCATTTTTATGGCCCAGTATATTTACCAGATGCATGGCATGTTTGAAATGCACTTCCTGGCATTTATAGGCAGCACCATACTGATCACCTACCGCAACTGGAAACTGCAAATACCCATTGCCATTGTAGTGATGGTGCACCATGCCGTATTCGGTTACCTGCAATATATTGGCTACGAGGAAATATATTTTACCCAACTGGATTATATGCCGCTGCCCACTTATATCATACATGCGCTGCTGGCAGCCGGCATATTCTTTCTTTGCGGTTTATGGTCGCGCAATTTCAAGATATCCGGCGAGCAGCAGGTAAAACAAAGCATAGAGCTGCAAAGGATCTTCAATACCATCGACGATGTATTGTTCTCCCTCGATCCCCTGAACAAACGCGTTTTACAGATATCGGTCGCCTGTAAAAAATTATGCGGGTATGCACCGGCTGCCTTTATAGAAGACAGTAATCTCTGGTACAAACTCGTGCATCCCGAAGACCGGTTTTTGATCGACCAAAACGATCTGCAACTTAAAAAAGGCCTTACCGTGGTAAACCGGTACCGCATTTTTCATAAGAATAAAAATATAAGATGGGTAGAAACAAAGATCATTCCTACCCTCAACGAAAGCGGTGAACTGGTAAGGCTGGATGGCATCTGCAACGATATTTCTGAAAAGATCAAACTGGAACGGCAGCTTGCGCGTGAGATCAAGGAAAAACAACATTATATTACGGCAGCAGCCATCAAGTCGCAGGAAAAAGAAAGGGCCTACCTGGGAGAAGAACTGCACGACAATATCAACCAGATACTGGCAACCGCCCGCCTGTATATGGATTGCGCCATTGCCGACGATCAAAAGCGGGTAAACTTTATCGAAGAAGGCAAGGGTTTTATCAATACGGCCATCAAGGAAATAAGAACGCTTTCCAACTCACTCATCCCCCAGCCTTCGAAGGAGATCGGTGTACAGGAAGCCATCCTGGATATCAGCCGCGATATCAACCGCACCAAAGGCCTGAAGGTGATCACCAACATCAACCACCTGAATGAAAATGTGCTTAGCCACGATATGAAACTAACCGTGTTCAGGATCGTGCAGGAGCAGTTGAACAATATTTTAAAACACGCCCATGCCAAAAAAGCGGTCATTGAAATAAAACAGCGGCCCCGCTATCTGCAATTGAACATCCAGGACGATGGCGTTGGTTTCGACATCACCGCCAAACGAAACGGTGTAGGGTTGCAGAATATCGTGAGCCGCTCTGAATTATTGAATGGTCATGTAGTCATCAATTCCGCGCCCGGCAAAGGCTGCGAGCTGCAGGTGCATTTTGAATGGTAAGTCTATTGCCTTCTTCTTCTAAACCATATTACCAGGTAACTGATGAGCATGATACCTGGTATAACACCGGTAAATGCTACTTTGGTAACCTTGAAACCCGATTTGGTAAGATGAATGTCGTTATCGGTAAAATCGGGCCGCGACACATCCACCGGGGCTGTATAGTCTGAGAGCCAGTTGAAGGCGCCAACGATCATCATGGAGTTGCCGGAAAAAATATTATTGCGCCGGTGACTTAATTCTCCATTGCTCATACAATCGGCATCGCCGAGTATGATTATTTTTTGTTCTTTGCCATTCAGCTTGCGGCTGAGTGCAACACCGGTGGGTGCATTGGCCATGGCGGCTTCGCCGGCACTGGTATTCAACACCACGCTGTCATCTACAAAATCCATGGTCTCCAGTTCGTTCCACACCCCGGTAGTATCCGATACAAACAGGGGTTTGGCCGTAAACCCTTTGGCAGCAGCATCCTTATAATCGATACAAACCGCAGAAGGCATTACAACTTTCAGGTTGTATAATTTGATCTTGCGAAAAGCATCGGCCAGTTCCTGGGCTTGGGGGGTAACATGGGTAACCATCAGGTCGGCCTGGTAATCCCTGCTGGGTTTTACCAGCCTGCCATCCATCAGGCGCACCCCTAACATGTCCATGAGGGGGTTCATGTTGGCCTGCCTTTTGGGCTCGCCGGCTATCAGCAGGTTACCGCCCCGTTCGATATATTGTTTCAGGTGTTGCAAATGGGTTTCAGGAAAGGCGGTTCTTGCATCGGAGATCACCAGTATGCTCACATGGGCAGGTATTTCCTGGTCGAGCGTGATCTGCTCGAAGTCGAAGCCCTGGTTAATGAGTGAATACCGGAAGGTTTTTTCGTTTGCAAACTGGTTATAATCGCGGTCGCCTTCTTTGATACAATCGCGTTCGCCATGGCCTTCCACAAAGCCTACTTTTGGCAGGGTCATCACCAGCCTTTTAATGGCGGCGCTTATTTCTGCTTCGGAGGGAAAGGGGTTGGCATCGTTGTAAAGACGTAAAACAGATTGCTGCCCGCTATCCCGTTGCAGCACCTTTACATGCCTGAAATTTTCTGCTGCCAGGGTTTCTTTCATGCCGCCCAGCTGGTTTACCGGTACAAACATCATGGAGTCTACACCAAAGGTCCGGGCCATTTTTCCCACCCGTTCCAGGTCGTTGAGATTCGGATAACGCTGGTTCAGCGACTTTTCGTTATTGCCCTTGGCATAATACCGCACAAAGTTCATTTTGATCTCGGGCTTGAAGCGCAGATACTCCTTGTACATTTTCATGGTCTCCAACTCAAACATCGGCAAACCAAAAACCAGGAAACGGTCTTCGTCCAGCGCATTGGCATAGGTGGTGATGGTTAAACCACCCTTTGCCTGGGCCACAATTTCCTGGCTGGCTTTTGTGAGCGTGCGCAGCTTGGTGCGGGTGGCATCGTAATAAAACATCATAACGGGGCGCGAGCTCAGGTAACCAATCATCACGGCGCCGCCGATCACCATGGCATAACGTGCCAGCACCACCGTGCGGCGGGTTTTCTGGCGCATCGAGCGGAACCGGATGATACTTAATCCAAGGAATAAGGCGACGACAGTTATGAAATAGATCACATCTTCACTGCTGATAATACCTCCTAAAAATTCATTCGTGCGGCCGCCGATCGACAACCAGAACATGATATCGCGAACAAAAGGAACATCCTGCCATAAACCGCTGGTATAACTCAATACGGCAAAAACCGCAAAGGTGCCTACCGCGGCCACTACCTGGTACGAGGTTAGGCTCGACATAAAAAGCCCTACCGCACCATAAGCGCATATGAGCAGGAATATACCCAGCAAACCGGTGAGGGTAGCCGGGAAATCGAATTTATCCACCACAAAAGCGCCATACAGGGTAAACGTAAATACAATACCGGTCATCAGCAGGGCATAGGCAACAACAGACATAAACTTCCCGATGATGATCTGTGCATCGCTGATAGGCGAAGAATACAATAGTTTGATGGAGCCGCTACTGATCTCGCGGCTCATCATACCCATGGTGAGCAGCGGTATATAAAAATACAGGTAACCCAGCAGCCGCGCATAAAATCCCTGCCAGGGATCGGTAAATAATTTCAGGGTAATTCCTTTTGAACCAAAACCCAGTTCTTTCGATATCACAAACCCTTCCAGGGCGCCGGTAAACGTAATGCTGGCCTGTACGGTAAACACAATCAGGATAAGCCAGGCAATAGGAGAATAAAACAGTAACTGCAATTCGGTACGGGCTATTCTTAAAGCTTGTTTCATTGAAAATTTTTTTTGAAACAAGAAGCAGGAGGTAGGAAGTAGGAAATACAGGCTTCATCATACCTCCTGCTTCCTATCTCCTACTTCTTTTTTGACAATTCAGCAAAAATGGTATCCATCGAATTCTTCTCGGCATTGATCTCCTTCAGGCGCCAGCCATTCTGTACGCTCTGGTTGACGATCGTTTCCAGCATCTCGTCTACATCGTCTACTTTCACGCGATAGCGGTGGCCACCCAGCGATTCCACATCCATTACATTCGATAGCTGCTTTAATTCATCGGCGCCGCGCGGCTCCAGCAGGGTCACTACGATGGTGGCGGGCGCCGCATAACGGTCAAACTCTTCCACGCTGCCCGAAAACACCACGCGGCCTTCGGCCAGCATGATGATATGATTGCAGGCCGCCTGTACTTCGGATAACATATGCGTGCTCAGGATCACCGTTCTTGCCTGGGCAATTTCTTTGATCAGGTTCCTGATCTCCAGTATCTGGTTGGGATCGAGCCCATTGGTGGGCTCATCCAGCACCACCAGTTGCGGGTTGTGTATGATGGCCTGTGCAATGCCCACGCGTTGCTGGTAACCACCCGACAAATTCCGTATCAACCGCTTCCTGAAATGGGTGATGCCGCACTGATCAAGCACCTTGTTCACGGCCTGCTTTTGTTCAGCGCGTGGTATCAACCGCAATCCCGCACAGTGCGTGAGGTATTCTTCAATGGTAAGGTCTATATGCAGCGGTGGCCGTTGCGGAAGAAACCCCATCAGGCCTTTGGCGCCGATGGCATCTTTGCGGATATCGATGCCGTTGATAAACACATCCCCCTTTGTGGGTTTCAACACGCCGCATAAAATATTCATCATGGTCGACTTGCCCGACCCGTTCGATCCTAACAATCCGTAAATACCCTTTACCGGTATTTCAAAATCAATATCACGTATCGCCCATTGCGAGGTATAGCGGTGCGATAGTTGTACGGCTTTTATTATTGGTTGATTCATATGTTGCTTACTGCATTTGAGTATATCCAAACCCAACCTTGTACATAGAGCTTACAGGCAGGCCTTCATTCAATTCGATCTTTTTGATCAAACGTTTGGAGGGATCGGCAATCTGGTCGGATAAGATGCCGAGTATATACACATCCCCGTTCTCAAGTGTTACCATCAACTGCGCATGGGTTTGCACACCCATCAGCTCGTTCTGGCTGGCCGATATGGTTTTGATGGCCGCATCGAAGGTGAAATACTCCGAACTTCTTGCCGGCCCCTGCTCATACAGGTAAAGGGTTTTATTACCGCTGCCGCCCGAGTAAAACATATAATTCTGGATACGGGGCAACTGGCAAAAAACAGATTGCGCATTGGCCGTTCCTGCACCAAAGGCGTTTTCGCCCTGGAACAGCGCCTGGATGGTAAAAAACTGGTCAATCACCATGATATTTTGTATATAGTGCTGACTGCCATCAAAAAATACCAGGAAATAAGGAGAAGTAAAGCGGCCCTGTTTCAGCGAGCCTACGTATACCAGTTCTTTATTCATGTTATTGATGAGCGTGGCGGTGGGAGGTATCGGCGGTCCGGGCATATAGTCGATGGGCAGCACAAGACCACGGTCGGAGCCCAGGAATAATTTACCTTTTGTTTTATCGTACAATAACGTTTGGCCGCTCATGAAACTGCCATCCCAGCCTTTGTCGAATTTTACACCACCCGGCACAAACATGGGTTTGTTGGGATATACGCCGGATTGCGAAAAGGCCGTGTTCACATGCTTGCGCGTGTATACATAACCATTGTCATCGAGTATCATGCTGTAATCCCACATATAATATTCATCACGCGGGCGGAAATCAGCCGGCAGCGTGTTGCTTAAAAAGAAATTATTGGTATTGTAAATGGGACTCAGGTTGGTACCGTCCAGCTCGATATTCCCATCGGCATCATTACGCACAATGAGTACATTACCGGGGTTGCTCAGCCCTGCATTGGCCATCCAGTGTTCTTTTATCAACACCGCATTGGGACCGAGTTCTTTCTCCGATATCGTTGTATAAAAATCGGCCGTTACCTCGAAGGTTACCGGATCGATATAAGACAAGATGCTGCGGTTATCTTTTTTGGTGAGCACCAGCCATCCCGATAGATAGGCCGGTACAGGGTCTACGGTAATGCTTGCGAGGAAGGTAGATGCGTCCTGCCTGTTCACTATTTTAAATTTCAGGAAAGGGCGAATACCGGTAAGGTCGCGTACCGCGTAGTGCAGCACGGGTTCTGTGGCTATCACTTCATTGTTGCAGTACCAGGTAAATTCAAAGGTTTCCTTTGCCGTACTGCTTCGTATGGTATCGCCACGAAACACAAGGCGGGCATCGATGTGCAGGGTATCCGAAACACGGGGTTTTATAAATGTGCCCTCGTCGAACATGATCTCTACTTTATGGAGATCTGCATAGTCGTAGTTGCCTTTGTCTTTATAACAGGAAGCCAGTACCAGCAGGCTTACTATAAGGCTATATACTGTTATTCGTTTCATGTGTTAAAATAAATTCGGTGATACGTTGATCTGTCCATTTTCATCTTCATACACTTCTCCATTTTCACGGCCGCGTGCCAGGAAATCGCGGAATATGATGGCATAAGCTCTTTGTTCCGATTCGGATAGATCCGTCATATCCGAGATACCCGTTGCTTCAATAAAAAGCCGGTATTTGGTATCGGAATAAGCGCCCAGGAAATTTCTATCCATCTCTTCGTCCCACCAACCGGGTTTTGCGATCATGTCGGAAAAGGTCACATCTACAAAGCGGTTGTTGGGCGGTCCCGGCCTGAAGTACTGGTTTTCGTCCAGGACGAGCCGCAGTTTAAATTTGCCCGTCTTCAATCGGTCCGAATTATGCAACACCAGCGCAATGGTATCTAAAGCGTGCCCTGCCCTGAATATCACGGGGTCGGGCAGTTCATAATCGCCTGTTTGGGCGGTCGTTTGCGATGCATCGATACTCACCGCTATCGGCCGGTCCTCGTTGCTCAGTTTGCCTATCAGCTTTACCAGCAGGGCTACCGTATCCTTGCTGGCGCCGGGATTAAAGGCAAACGAATACTCCACGGGTTGCATCATCGACGTATCGCCGGCGGCGTTGGCCAGGTACACATAACTGGTTTCTCCATATTCATCAATGGCATCTTTTTTGCAAGCGGCTATCCAACAAAGCAGTATGATCGGAATATAAATATGTTTCATGCATCGGTAAATTTTTCGTTAGCAGTTATCTTTCGGTAACAGGTAAAACAAATTTGTCGGTAAGGGTTTGATTGCCCATCGTTTCGTCGAGGATGGTTTTATTCAGCCTTTTGTACATAAAAAATAGCTTCCCTTCACCCATAAATTCCCTGCGGGCATCGTTGATAAGGGCATCCAGGAAGGCTGATTTAGAAGGTATGGAAGCCAAAGGAACCGTGCATCCCCGTTTTGTACGCAGCGTATTCAGCAGCGCCAGGGCTCCATCGGCATCTTTATCGTACAGTGTTTCGGCGGCTATATGGTACAGCTCGCTCAACCTGAAAGCGGGAATGATAGAAGTTACCTGCTTTTCCCTTTTTGTTCCCTGTTCGGTATCATACTTCAGAATTTGTGTTCCGCTGGGACTGAGATAACATTTTCTCCTGTAATCCGAGTTGAGGTCGCTGCCGAATATCTGGCTGGTGTTTGACGATAAAAGCGTCACATTGTTAAAGTCTTCTTCGTATTCGATCCGGTACAAGGCAAACAGGATATCGTCAGACAGCAGCCGGTCATATTCACCCACATCAATTACGGTAGCCGATGTAAAGGAAACAAGTGGTTCGTTGTCGATGGATTTTTCATTGATCACTTCTATGGCGTTGTCATAGGCCAGCTGTTCATTGCCGGCATACAGGGCTACCCGGGCCAGCAGGGCCGTAGTAGAGTAATACCCCAAACGAAATCCTCTTTGACCGCTTCCGAAAAATGTTTTGTCTTTATCGAAACCGAAACGGAATTTGGTAAAATCTTTCCTCGCGTCTATGCGTGTGTCGAACTCTTTTTGTAATTCCTTACTGCGTGTAAGGTCGGCGATGATCAACTGCAATATCTCGCTCGTAGGTTTTTCCGGCATGGGTGCATTACTCAACTTTGTATAATAAGGAATGGCCGTGGCATCCTGCACCACCGGCGCCGGTGCGTACAAACGAAGCAGGTCGAAATGCAGCATAGCGCGTAGCGAAAGCAATTCGCCTTCCAGCCGGGCGCGCTCGTGCTCTTTGAAAAAACCGGCCGGCTTTTTATCCATTTCTTCCAGCAGCGCATTGCAATTGGCAATGGTGGTATAGGCACGCGACCAAATGGAATTGATCATCGACTCCATGCCTCCGGATACATAATCGTATGTTTTCAGCGCATCGTAGGGCGTAGTATTTTTCAGTTCGTACACCCGCCCCAATACATCTACCATTCCATGTAAAAGTTCGCCGCCATATAGGGTTTTCGACGACAGGTTGGTATATATACCGTTGAGCGCTACGGAAAAGCCTTCAGGACTTTGTAAAAGCACATCGGCCGATACTTCCGCTTTTGGCTCCAGCTCAAGCCATTTTTTCACACAACCGGTAAAAACAATCGATATAAGTATAAGTAAGTAGAATTGTCGTTTCATAACAAATACATTGGTGATTTAGAAACCCAGGTTGATGGTGAGGTTAATGGTACGGGCATAGGGAAAATCGGTTCCACGCTCGATATCGATGGTGGATATCCTGCCCATGTCGCTGCTGCTGGCCTGCACACGGCAGTTGTTTAGTTTCCACTTGCTCAGCAGGCGCTGGGGAATATCGTAACCTATGGTAATGGAATTAAAATCGATGAAATTGTTGCGTTGTACAAAACGCGATGTTACCCGGGTGGTCGAATTCCACAGGCGTATGTCTTTGAGGTGCGTGATATCGCCCGGATTTTGCCAGCGGTCTGAAAATACACGCCGGTCCACGTTTTTGTATACATCGGCATTTTCCACCTTGCTCACCAGCGTATTGTTGTACATATCTCCACCATACTCGTAGGTGAATCCGGTAAAAATAAAGAAGGATTTATAACTGAAGTTAAAACCGAATGCACCGCGCACCTTGGGTTCCGAGTCGCCCACTACCACGTGCTGGCTTTCGCTCCAGGTGTAGGTGGTATTGCCGTTCCGGTCGAGGAATACTTCCCTGCCATCAGCCGGGTTGATACCCAGCGACCGCATGGCATAAAGTGCCGTTTGCGAGGCGCCCTCGTAGTATTTGTTCAGCGGTTTGTTCACTACAGTATGGGCGTTGTAATATTCCTCTACGCGTTTGTTATATTCTTTCAACGCATCACCAATCTTCAAAAATTTATTGGTATTGTGCGCTGCCGTAGCATACAGGTTCAGGTTAAACTTACGGCCGGCAAGCACCTGGAAACGGGTGTTGATCTCGTACCCTTCGTTCAGGATCTCGCCCAGGTTGCTTTTGTACGAAGCAAAACCCGTTGATACCGGTAAAGTAATATCGCCAATCAGGTCCACCGTTTTTTTATTGTAATAGTTTACCGTTACGCTGAACCTGTTAAATACAGTGATATCAAAACCTGCATCAAACATGGTGGTCTTTTCCCATTCCAGGTTGGGGTTGGCAAGCGATACCAGGTTGGCGCCAATGCCCGACACATACCAGTCTTCGAAATTATACCGGTAAGTGCTCTTCGATACGCTTTGCGAAAACCCCGCCTTACCCACCTGCCCGTAGTTGGAACGCAGCTTGAAGTTGGTGATCCAGGGATAGTTTTGTTTAAACCCTTTATAATTGTGTATGTTGATGCCCGCACCCAGCGACCAAAAAGGTGCAAAACGCACGTTGGAGCCAAATTGCGAAGCGCCATCGTAACGGCCCGAAAAATCGAGCAGGTAAATATTGTCGAAGCTATAGTTGGCAGAAGCCAGGAAGCCTACCAGGCGGTTCTTTTCATTATCACCGGTGGGTTTGGCCAGCACATCGGCGGCAAAATTCACATCATCGGTATTACCGGTAAGAAAACCCTGCACGGCAAAACCTGAACGCGTTTGTTCTCTCTGCGTGGCATTGGCGCCCAGGGTCAGGTTCAGGAAATGTTTTCCATAACCCCTGCCGTATAACAACAGGGCATTCAGGTCCCAGGTGCGCATTTCATCATCGAGAATGCTTTTTGTTCCTTTTTTGGTAAACTCCACATTGTCGAATTGGGAAGATGCAGGGTCTTTGAAATTCTGCCGCTGGCTTTTTTGCAGCATCACGGCCACCCTGGTATCCAGCCGCAATCCATCGGCGATGGTCCAGCGCAGGTTGAAGTTGTTGGAAAAATCATTGTGCGTGCTGCGGTCATAACTTTTCAAATGCGCATCGTACAATGGGTTACCATTGCTACCCGGATGCCCCCATCTACCCAATTCCTTATAATAATTGCCTTCCTCGTCGCGGATGGCTTCATAAGGATTCTGATCGGCATAGGTGGAGAAGGATCCAAAAGGCGATTCCTGGGTTTGTATGTTATTCCACTGTATATAATTCCTGAACATCAGGTTATTCTTCCTGTAAGAAATGGAAAAGCCGATGGAGTTGTTATTCCTTTCAGAACCTTTCATCACGCCCTGGGTACGCGCAAAATTCATGTCGCCGCCAAAAATAAATTCTTTGGAACCGCCTTCTACCAGTATGTTATGCCGCTGATTCAAACCGGTGCGCAGTGGCTGTGAAAGCCAGTCGGTTTCTACGCCCCGGTCGATCTCAGCCAGCTTTCCATAGTAGTATTGTTCGCGTTGCAGGGCATCTGTTGGCTGTTGACCGGGGCGGGGATCAAACAATCCCGCCATTTTTTCCAGCTCCAGTTTTTCCCGGGCATTCAGCAAATGATAACCCGACAGATCGGGCATCGATACGCTTCCGTTCATGGAATAGTTTACACGCAACCTGCCGCTTACGGGTTTCACCGTTTCAATCACCACAACCCCATTGGCAGCACGCGAACCATAGATGGCCGTAGATGCCGCATCCTTGAGAATGGTGATCGATTCCACACGCGTGGGGTCCAGGTCGAAGATCCTTTGCACGGGCACCTCGTAACCATCCAGGATAAAAGTGGGCAGGTTGGGATCGTTGCGCAGTTGGGTCGGCGACAGAGCTGCTTCATCATCAGGCAGCGTTACGTCGCCGATGCCCGACCGGCCACGGATATAAATTGGATTGATATTATTAGGGTCTGAACCAAGGGAATTGTTGTCGATCACTTTGAAAGAAGGATCGAAGATCTGCAGGCTGCGCAATACGTTGGTGGGCGCTACCTTTCTCAGATCCTCACCTTTTACCGTGATGGCCGAACCGGTGAAATTGCTTTTATTGATATTGGAGTAACCGTTCACGATCACCTGGTTCATTTCATTGGTGCTGCTTTCGAGCGTGATGCCCACATCGATGTGCAGACCGGCAATCGATTTTACGTTTTCGCCCCGGTCTTTTTTAACCGCATAGGCCTCGTAACCATCATTGGTTTCGCGTATGCCCACTTCGAGTGTTTCGTACCCGATGCTGGACACTTCGAGGATGCTGTTTTTTTCAATAAGCGGCAGGCGGAATGAACCGTATGCATCGGTGAAGGCGCCCACTGTAGTATTTTTTACGTGCACAGAAGCGCCCATCAGTAATTCGCCCTTACGCGAACGTACAGTGCCGGTAATCGTAAACGGACGAACAGATACCGTATTCGGCGATGGGATCTGACCCGGCGCACGCGGTTCTTTTTTCGAGAGGAAAATATTTTTTCCGCGTATGCGCCAGGCAATGTCCTGTTCCTGGAATATCAGGTCAAGGAACCTGGTTAACGGAAAACTGTCTACCGAAACGGTGACCGGTTTTGATGAGGTGAGAATGCTTTTGTCGCCAGAGACCACGTAACCGGTTTGTTTTTCAATCTCCATAAAAACCTGTTTCATGGCTATTCTTTCCCCGGAGAACGTGATCTTTTGCGACATGCCAGTTAATTGCAGCAGAAGAAAGGCCGCAATAAAAAATGCAGTTAATCTCATGAAAGCGTTGGTTTTGGTCGGGCTTTTTAAGCGCCTGGTGAAACTCTTATTGAACTCCAGTAATGATCAGTTTTTTTCCTTCCAGCCTGAAACGTACACCCCAGTCTCTCAAACCATCCATAAAATCAAGCAGGGATATATCCCGGTTTACTTTTCCAAATAATGTTTTGGCCGGAACGTCTTTTTCATATACTACCTCCACGTCGTACCATCTTTCTATTTCGCGCATCAGTTGTTGCAGCGGCAGATCGTCGAGACTGAAATAACCATTCTTCCATCCCATTACTTTAGGAATATTGACGTTATAAGCTACTGTAATGGTTGTATGCTTTAATTGCGCCTGTTGCCCGGGTTGAAGTACTACCGAAGTCAGATGTCGGAGGTCGGAAGTCTGATTGGTTCCTGTATTTTCCGGCTTCTGACCTCCGACTTCTGACCTCATTTTTACACTTCCTTCCAGCAAAGTAGTGCGAATCATCTCCTCGTTGTCATAGGCATTCACATTGAACATAGTGCCCAGTACTTCTATCGTAGCACGATGATTCACCGCAACCTGAAAGGGCATGTCCGCATTTTTTTCTACTTCAAAATATACCTCGCCTGTTACTTCTACATATCGATGTTCACCCACAAAGGCCGTTGGAAAACGAATGGAACTGGCTGCATTCAGCCAAACCTTCGAACCATCGGGCAAAAGCAATTTGTATATTTTTCCATTTGGCGTTGATAAAGTATTGTAAAGAACTTTGTTGCCGGCATCGGCGCTGTTATAGGCAAGCAAACCGCCCTGTTTGGTGATGGTGGTATTGCCCTGTGTGGCTACCGCACCGTCCTGCGCATCGTCGAGTATGATCTCTTTGCCATCGGCCAGTTTCAATATGGCGCCATCAGTGGCCGGCTGCCTGTCGGTGGTAACGGGCGTGGCCGTTTGTGTTTGAACAACCTCTTCGCTTTTTTTATTCATGTTCCACAAAACCAATATGCCACCGATCAGTATGATGGAAGCCGCCGCCATCAGCCGTTTCCAGTTAAACCATACTGTTGTTCCGGTTTTGGAAGCAGACTGCCCGCTAAACGGGATGGCCTCCCTGATCTTGTTGAATACAATGCCCTTGCTTGTTTCGTATTCGGATATGGTGGCAACCAGGTCTTCTTCGTTGGTAAACTGTTTGAAAAAGCGCTCGTTGTCTTCCGATTCCTGGATCCAGTTGTCCAGTTCCTGTTGTTCCTGGCTGGTCAGTTCATCGTTCAGATGCTTGAGAATAAGGTCCGCAATGGCTTTAGGCATATCAATCATAAATCAGAGGTTTATTTCCCGCCTGCATGTATATAACCCGTAAGGGATTCGATTTGTCCCGGCGATTATAAAAAATAATAAAAAACCAATGTGAAGGCCACTTTGGTGTTGCTGCTGTGAAAGATGATCTTCACCGTTTTCAGCGCGATAGACTTGACGTTGCGCACGGTTTTTTCACTGATCTGGAGCATATCGGCGATCTCCTGGTTGCTGTATCCCTGGAAATACGAGAGCTTGAGGATATTCCTGTGTTGCTCAGGCAGTTTTTCCACCTCTTCCTGGATACGCGTAATCAATTCAGATTCAATTTCAGAGAAGAAGATCGCTTTTTGTTCAGAGAGAGTAAGGTCGCTAATCTGTTTATCGATGGCCGAACGGGCCTTTTGATCGCGCAGGAAGTTGAGACATTTATTTCTTGCGTTCAGGAAAAGAAAGGCCCGCAGATGCTGGTAGCTGTCCAGCGTTTCCTTTTTTTCCCAAAGCCGGACAAATAGCCGGGCCGTCATATCCCTGGCATCTTCTATCGTGGGCAGCAGGTATTTGCAGAATGAGAAGATACTGTTATAGAAGTGATTGTAAACAACGGTAAAAGCCGGTTCATCGCCACTCTTAAATCTCAATATGATGTCATTGTCAAGTTCGCTGGTTGACATAAGACCGTCGTTGGTTCTTTAGCAATATACAATGATAATAAAATTATATTGGATTTTATTCTTCTATCATTTCGAGTATCCTTTCGTTTTCAATGATCAGCATGCCATGACGGTCGTTGGTGATGCCTTCTGTAAGCGTGTACGGGTAACGCGGCACGCTTCCCTCCATGATGGTGGGCAGATACAGGAACTGCAGGTTGTTAGCGGTTGCCCTGAGGGTATCGCCCACTTCAATGATATGCGTGGAGATCACAAAAAAACTATTGTGGTAGGTTGAAAATTCCCGGGTAACAGCCAGCGTAGCATCATAGGCATCTTTTACATTGGTGCCTTTAAACAGTTCGTCGAAGATCACCACCAGGTCGTTGCCTTCTGCCACCTGTTCGGCTACTTTTTTTACACGCAGCACTTCCGCGTAGAAATGGCTGTATCCCAAATTGAGATTATCCGACACGTTGATGGATGTATATAAGCCATCCCGCACCGAGAACTGCATATCTTTTGCCGCTACCGGAAAACCCATATGCGCCATGTACACAGCAATCCCCAGCGATTTCATAAAAGTGGATTTACCCGCCATATTCGCGCCGGTCAAAAAAAGCACGTTCCGGTTTTCATCGAGGCGAAGCGGGTTGGCCACGCCTTTGTCAAGCGCCGGATGCCTTAAGGCTGTAGTATGAAACACATAGCGGTCTTTGGGTAGCGCCTGTGCATAGTGAAAATTCTTTTTGCGGGCCACGTTGCTCACCGCTATATACACATCGAGGTGGTAGATAAAATCAAGTACGGCCTCCATTTCTTCGCGCAGTATATGGCGAAGCTGGTGATCGTAGCGGGCCATTTGCATCAGCGATGGACTGGCCGTTTGTTTTACCCGGCTTACTGTTTTTTTGATGGTATCGAGCCGTGGAAAGTCGTCATCGAGTTGCTGTATAAACTGCTGCAGGGTGTTTAATAGGTCCAAAGCCGCCAGCAGCCCGGTTTGCAGCTCGTTGAACTGTTCATCCCTGATGGCGGTTTGCAAGAGCTTTTTTTGAAAAATTCCGCCGGCAATCACCAGTAAAGATCCGCCTGTTGCCCCGCTGAGATAGGCTTCTGCGGCCTCGAATGTCTCCTTTTTAAACGGGAACACCAGTTGCTTTTTATGAAAATACTGAAACAACCGGCTGCGGCTGTTGATTGCCTCCGGTTCGTCGAACGGTTGGTTAAACATCTTTTCGAGCAGCTTTTCGCCGCCGCTGGTATGGGTTTCGTTGAAAATACTGAACAGGGATTGCGGTTTGTATTTCCCGGTGATATTTAAATCGTCCAGCGTTTGTTTGTCTGTTTTAAATGGCATACGCAGTAGTTTTTTTCTTTTTCCCGTTTTTCAGGATGTCCAGTATTTTTTCATTGTTGATGATCACCATGCCATGGCGGTCGCTGGTGATGCCCTGCTCTAAGGTGTAGGTATACACAGGCTGGTTACCATGCATGCGGGTAGGCAGGTATACGAAGTTGATGTTGGCGTGTTTTTCTTTCAGCACCTCTCCTGCTTCGATGATATGGGTAGAGATCACAAAAATGCTTTTTCTTTTTTTGGCAAAGGCCGAGGCAATGGCGATGGTGGCCTCATAGGCGTCTTTTACATTGGTACCGCGAAACAGCTCGTCAAAAACAATGAACAGGTCTTTTTTCGCGCGTAGTTCGTGCGCCATCTTTTTTACGCGTAGTACTTCTGCATAAAAATGGCTGGCGCCCATGCCCAGGTTGTCGGGCAGGTTGATGGTGGTGTATACGCCATCCATTACCGCAAACTCCATTTGCCGGGCAGGTACGGGAAAACCCACATGCGCCAGGTACATGGCTATGCTGAGCGATTTCATAAAGGTAGATTTGCCCGCCATGTTGGCGCCGGTGAGAAAGATGACATTACTATCTGTAGTAACATCGATGTTGTTGGGCACCGCGTTTTTTACCTGCGGATGGTATACACCTTCCAGTTTCAACAGGTATGGTTGGTTGGCCGGCAATGCTTTGGGGAAAATAAAATTTCGTTCATTGGCCACTTTGGCGATGGAGAGATATACATCGAGGTGGTAAATGATGGTAAGCAGTTTTTCTATTTCGTGCCTGTGTTTGAAACGCAGGATCACATCGAAGCCGGCTGTTTGCGTATGGGAAAGTTTTCCTTTATGATCGAGGATGGCGGTAAAGGCCGGGTTGTTAAGGATGGCGAGTAGCGCCTCCCTGTCTTCGTGGTAATGCTCGCTGGCGCTTAAGGTGGTGATGAACTCTTTTGCTTTTTTCATCACCTCTACCAGCGATTCCACTCCTTTATAAATTATTTGTGTTTCGCTGTCTATCGAGATCATATTGGTGATCTTGCGGGCAACCGAGCTTTCATTTACAGTAAGTTGCGAGCGCTCGTCGGTGTTCGCCAGATAGGGTTCTGCTGCATCGAAGTCGGAACTTTTAAATGGAAAAACAGTTTGGGAAGCGGCAAAGAACCGGATGATGCCACTGCGTTGGTTGATCGTTTTTTCATCGGAAAGCGGGTAGCGGAACATATCTTCCAGCACGGCTGCGCCGCCTCTTGTGGCGCAGCGGTTGAAAATATTGTATATAGAATCACCGCCGTGTTTGCCGAAAATATTCAGATCGTCGAGGGTTTGTTTGTCGGTTATAAATGACATGGGTGTTTTTTAAATGCAAGAGCGAATATCTAAAATATTTTCGGAAAACACAGCCCGGTCATTTTTTTCCAGCGCCGGCGGGGGTTTCAGCGCGTTCGGTGAGCGGCCGGTTGCCCGCAGCATTTCTTTGTGTTCCATTAGAATACAACTTCGCCTTTTTCATATCCGACGAAAGGAATCTGGAAAAACCGGCTGCAATCACCAGCGCAATGATTCCCTGCGCCAGTATACAATTTTCAATACCGATATAGTTCGACAACCAGCCTACCAGCAAACTACCAATCGGGATCGTTCCAAAAGCCGCCATGGTATAAAAGCTGATGGCGCGGCCGCGCATGGATGGTGTGGAGGCCATTTGAATGATGGTATTACAGATAGGTATCACCGACATGGTGCCAAACCCGCACAGCGTGGCCAGGGCCAGGTTCACCGGCAGGTATTGTACATAAGAGAACACGATAAGCGACACACCCACGATAATGATGTTGTTGCGCAGCACCTTTTTTAAATTATAACCCGGTCTGCGGGAAGCGATAAACAAGGTGCTTATTACCGCACCCAACCCAATAAACGCGCTGAGGTATCCATAGGTAGCGGCATTGCCATTAAAGATATCTTTTGCATAAACAGGAATTAAAGTATTGTAAGTATTAACCAGCAAACATACCAGGGTAAGCACCAACAGCGTGTTACCAATTTCGAGGTGTTTACGAACATAGGTGAGCCCGTCTTTGAAGTCTGTGCTGAGTTTATTTTTGGTGATTGTTAATTTGGTTTTGGGCAAACGCATCATGCTCAGCGAAGCGATCACCGCAATGAAACTAAGGGCGTTGCCTGCAAAACAAACATCGGCGCCATACCGGGCCAATACAAAACCCGAGAGCGCCGGGCCCAGCAGCCGCGAGAGGTTGTTGAGCGAAGAGTTGATGGCGATGGCATTGGGCAGGTCTTCCTTGTTGTGTATGAGATCGTTTACCATGGCCTGTCTGGCCGGTACTTCAAAGGCATTGGCAATACCCAGCAATACGCTTAACGCCAGAATCATCCAAACAGTGTGATTACCCGTGATGAATAATACCGCCAGCGCCGTGGCCTGTATGGCTGCCACGATGGTGGTGATCATCACCAGTTTTTGTTTGTTATACCGGTCGGCCGCGATGCCGCCTGCCAGGGATAATATAAAGGAAGGGAATTGTTCGGCAAAGGTGGTGAGCCCGATCATGAACACCGATTCGGTCATGGTATACATCACCCAAATCACCGCGGTGCGTTGCATCCAGGTACCGATCCGTGAGACCAACTGTCCGGAAAAAAATAAACTATAGTTACGGCTTTGAAAAGACCGGAAGGTGTTTGTAAAACTCATGTCCTCTCCTCTGTTATTTGGCTTCAATCGTCAGCAGCAGCCAGTTTGTTCAAAACGGGCACAACTTTTTCCAGCAAAGCCACTTCCTTATCGGTCAACAGTTTTTCGATTCTTTTTTGCAGATGCAGGTCTCTTTCATAGCGGTTTTGTTTCACCAGCTTTTCGCCTGCCGGTGTAATGGAGATGTGCATTTTGCGTTTGTCGTTGGCCGATTCTTTTCGTTCGATCAATCCCTGTGTTTCGAGCTTTTTTAATATCTGCGACATCGACTGGGTAGTGATGCGGGTGCGTACTGCCAGTTCCGATGCCAGTATCGACTTATTCCGGTTGATGAGGCTGATGGTTTCCAGCTCAGTCATGGAATAGGATGATATGTGCGATGTTTTCCTGCGCAGTGCTTTGTGCAGGGCCGCCACCGCCATTCGAAGGGACGATGTCAATTGGGTTTGTGCCATTTATAAGGCAAACTTGTTAGTTTACCTTACAAATTTAGCATTTTTCCCGGGATGGGTGTCATTTATTTTTCGCCGGTGTTCATTTTGGCGGGGCCTTCGGGTTTTGTTTCTTCTGTTGGTTTGGGTGTGTCGTCGGGCCTGTCTTCGCCGCGTAGTACGGCATCGTTCACTACTTCTCTATCTATGGGTGTATCGGTATCGGCATCGGTGCCCACGGTTTCGTCGGGTGCTGTGTCGATGTCGTTGGCGGTGGGTTCGTTGGGGTTGGGGTTGGGTTGAGGTTGTTTTGGAGCTTCGGAGGGTTTATTGTCGTTTGGCATAAAGTGTTTTAGGGTAGTTATTCAAAATTTGTACCCGGGGTGTCGTATTCACCCCCTCAAACTGCCGCCCGCGCCCCCTTCATCTCACCGCTATTTCCCAGAATTTTGAATCAAATAATCTTATAATTATGAGCAAAGTTACAGTTGCGGCATTTTCAGTATCCCTCGACGGCTTTGGCGCCGGCAGGGATCAAAGCATACAGGAGCCACTGGGTGTAGGGGGTGAGGATTTGCATACCTGGATCACTACCACCCAGATGTTTCACCAGATGACCGGCAAAGATGGCGGCGCCACGGGCGTGGATCACGAGATCGCTGTACGGTCGATGCAAAATCTCGGCGCATGGATCATGGGCCGTAATATGTTTGGACCGGTGCGCGGGCCCTGGCCCAACGATGAATGGAAGGGCTGGTGGGGTGATAACCCGCCTTATCATGTGCCGGTATATGTATTAACGCATCATGAAAGAGAACCGGTTCGTATGAAGGGCGACACCACTTTTCACTTTGTAACCGGTGGCATGGAAGCGGCTTTGGAGGCGGCTAAAAAAGCGGCGAATGGAAAGGATATCCGTATTGGCGGTGGCGTATCTACGATCCGTCAATTTTTACAGGCCGGACTTATTGATGAAATGCAATTGACCTACTCACCGGTATTTTTAGGATCGGGGGAACCTTTGTTTGCAGGAATTGATATCACCACATTGGGCTTTCATCAAATTGAACATATCCAGGGAGAAAAGGCGATGCATGTTATTCTGCGGAAACAAGGTTAAAAGCAGCCTGCCCAAAACTTTTACCGTTCACCAATATCTCAACGGTATGCCGTCCGCTATAATGTTTACGGGTGGTCATGTCTTTGATCACCTGTTTTTTCAAAATAGTCATGGTTTGCCCCGGCGCCAACACCAGCTCTTTTAACTTAAACACTTTCCGCGATAACAAACCCGATGCTTTGGCATAGTGAATGGCATAATCCACCACCAGCTTCTGCGATGTTTTCTTTTCACTCACCAGCTCGAAACTAAAACTTAGTGTATCGCCCAGCTTCAATTTTTTGGGTTGCAGCCGCAGGTTATCCACACGCAGCCTGAGGTTCTTTTCAAAGGCAAACAACGATAAAGAATCGGCATCGCCTTTTTTAATAAGCGTACGGCTGGCATGTTTGATGATCCAGGCGGTGGAAGGATGTGCCGCATCCCAGCTTTTTACCAGGTGCAGCATATAGGCCGTATTGTCTTTTGAGATATCGTTGAGGTGATTTGCGACAGACTTCCGCACATACAGTTCGTCATCCGATTTCAACTGCTCCAGTATGGGCGTGGTAAGCGAGGGATCTTTGATCACGGCATCGAGGCGGAACGACCAGGGCAGCCGGGGCCGGCTGCCTTCGGAGGCCAGGCGGCGCACATGCGGGTCTTTGTCTTTGGCCCATTCCTGCATTACCCTGAGTGTTCGCGGCAGATCGCGTTTCAGGAATTCGCGCACGGCAAATTCCGATGAACCCATGGAGGTAAACCGGCGCAGGGCCTCCATGCTCAAATCGAAATGGTCGTGGCCATACAACCCGATAAAATCCGGCAGCACCAGCGCAGTGTAACCTTTTTGCAAAGCGGGCGCCGCCTTGTACAGGATATTCACCGCAGCGGCAAAATCGCCGGGCAGGTGACTGCGCAATATAACCGATGTATTCCGCAGCCGGGCGTTGAGACTGAGATCATCCAGCCCCTTTGTTACGTGCTGAAAAAATTTACGATGATCAAAATTTTTGTCTGCCTCGGCGAATACGCCGGCAAAATGCTTGTAGAACTTTTGATTGAACATTTCCTTCAGGGGGTCCATGCCTGAAAAATAAGTATTAAAACGGGAATGGCCATTTTTTGAGGCAACCCGGAACAAGATTTGCATGTATACTATCTTTGGGCGCCAGGTACCATCACAGACAATCTTCACCTGGCTTAGTAAAAAAAGACCTCAGTAGAACCACCTCTTAATTAGTCTATTCTCAGAAACAATTCACGAAGGCCGTAGCTGTTTCCCAATGTATTCCGGCATTCAGATAGTACTGCAATGCTTTTTTTGTCTGCTTTTATTTTAATCAAATAAAATTGATCTGTTATGAGGTTTAGTCAATCAAACTCGTCCCGCCACCCGAATGTTACTTTTACCGTACTGGGAATTCTGATCTTGTTAAGCACCTTTATATTGACAGGCTGTCAAAAAGAAGATGATCCAAAAGAGGAACCTGTTTTGAACGGAATTGATTTACAACTGATAGGAGAAGGCTTTGTTTCGCCTATACAAGTAGTTGGCCCGCGTCACAGCGAACGGCTGTATATTGTTGACCAGATCGGCAAAGTGTGGGTGATTGACGGAAAAGGTTACAAAAGGCCCACACCCATGCTGGATCTCAGCACCAGGATAGTGCCGCTTGATCCCAATGGTGACGAAAGAGGCTTATTGGGTATGGCCCTGCATCCCGAATTCAAGACCAATGGCCGATTTTTTGTTTATTACCAGGTACCACCGCGTCCGGGCGGACCCACCAACGGCGCCACCTGGAATAATCTCAGCCGTATTTCGGAATTTAAAGTTTTGCCCGATGTACTCAGGGCCGATATGGCCTCTGAAAGGATCATCCTGGAATGGGACGATCCACAAGGCAATCACAATGGCGGAACGCTGTGTTTCGGTCTTGATGATTACCTGTACATTTCCATTGGTGATGGCGGTGGCGCCAACGATGTAGGTCCGGGTCATGTAGACGACTGGTACCTGCCCAATGGCGGTGGCAATGCTCAAAACATCGACGCCAATTTTTTGGGTAAGATTTTACGCATCGATATCGATAACGGAACGCCTTATGGCATACCGCCCGGCAACCCATTCATCGATAAACCAGGCCTCGATGAGATCTTTGCATTTGGTTTCCGTAATCCCTATCGTATGTCGTTCGATATACGGGGTACCAAGGACCTGATCGTGGCCGATGCCGGCCAGGCTTTGTATGAAGAAATAAACGTGTTGCAAAAAGGCGGTAACTATGGATGGAATGTAAAAGAAGGCAACCATTGTTTTAATGCCGCCAACAACAAGGAGGAACTACCCTCCTGCCCCACTGTTGATAACCGCGGTAAGGAATTTATGAACCCCGTGCTGGAGATCAACAACTGGCAAAATCCAAAAGGCGGTAGCGCTACCACTATTATTGGCGGCCATGTGTATCGCGGAACCACCATCAAAGACTGGATAGGCAAATATATATTTGGCACCTTCTCCCAATCGCCTACCACACCCAACGGGCAAATATTTGTGGCCACCACCGAAAGCACGTCCTGGACCTACGAAAAAGCCAAACTAAAAAACAATCCCGATGACATTGGTCATTACCTGAAAGGATTTGGCCAGGATGATGACGGGGAAATTTATATCGCTGTATCATCCCAGGTGGGGCCGCAGGGCACTACCGGTAAGGTGTTCCGGTTTGCTGCCGTGGAAGAATAGGCTGGCGACAAGAACGACATTAAAGTAAAAAACGCATTATCTCCTTTCCTTGCCTGAACAACAACAGGATGGAATAAATAAATCTGAATTTCATGAGAATTTAATATCATTCCTGTTGGAAAAAAAGGGCTGCCGCGGCAGCCCTTTTTTTTGTTAAAATATTCGTAACAAACACACTTATTACTCTTACTGCAATATTAAGTTTACATCACACCCAATAATAAGCAAAACTACTTAGTGGTTCTTAGGCATAATCTTCATTATCGACCTGCTTCATCACAAAAAACAATTGTACGGATGACCATTATAAGCAGATAAATACCCTTTGCGAATACAATACCTATAAAAGTTTACTGCAAAGCTGATAAACAGTTTTACTTAGTAACACGAAAAGAGCTGTTTGATAAATGACTACATCTATCATTTCAGGCCTCAAAGTCAATTTCAGGCACCATGTTTGATGCAAATCGAAACTATTATTACTCTTTTTGAAAAACTTAAATAGGCCTGTGATGAAGACATTTCCTAAGAAATTCCTCCGGAACGCATGGATACATGTAACCGGACGTGGTTTGCCGGCTCGCCTGAGCACAGAAAGAATTGTATTTCGTACCTATATTATAAAACGTGTACTCAACCATACTTTCTCATTACAACAATCTTCCCATCTATTAATTCCGGAGTTAGCAATACCCCGCTACCTGGATAAACGGTTAAGGGTTCATACTACACCAATAGAGAAATTTTGAGCATCAACTAAGAATTACTACGTAAAAATTGCTCTTCACTGTAACATCAGAAAATAAAGCACGGACAAAATCTGTTTATAAAGTCTCTTACTGAGATTTTTGAAAAGCATGGCAAAGTTGAAAAGCAAAACAGGTGATGGATATAACGTGATTCCCGGGAACACGCAAGGCAGCGAACAGCCATCCACCACCATGTAAGCAAGAAGTTATTGTGAAGAAAGGAAGATTGTTGAGAAAGCGTATTTATGAAGACGGAGCGAAAGCCAGGAAAACAGAACAGATGACCTTATGAACTAACCTTACCTACAGCTTCGGCCTATTCCCCATTCGAGATTTGTGGCTCTGTAAGTAGCATTGTCCTCTCGCAAAAGGGAAAGAAACAGTAAGAAAATGCCTTGAAGGTAAACGCATCACGGGTTCAAAAAAAACACACCCGGATGCGACAGGGGAAGCTCTATGCCTAACCGAAAAACCTGAATGGCAAGTAAGACCTGAGTTAAACATTAATTTATAACCACTAAGAAAAACATCGATGCGTAACACACGTAATTTTATCAGAAAGAACCAGCGAGTATTGGCCATGTCCCTTTTGCTCGCATCTTTGTACTCATGCAGGAA